>ERZ794936.348-NODE-348-length-24278-cov-34.120877_pt1 | contig 24278 bp, 13 predicted proteins | sample MGYA00511083_ERZ794936 | MGnify/ENA primary metagenome ERZ794936 (study PRJEB30137, sample SAMN04331409) | food metagenome | isolation source: Y2 must sample point D1 replicate A | place: Australia: South Australia | collected 2014 ... | reverse complement strand
CATGTCCAAAATCTTGTTTGGTTCGTGTTTTATACCTTGCTTAACTTGATTCATTTCGAGACCCGCAACAGAGTTGCCTGCGGATTTGGCATTTTTGAGCAAAGGGTAATCTAAGTGAGCTTTTTTTGATTGTTTCAAATTCTCTTCTGTATCACCAATGTGCCCTTCTAAAAGTACTGACTCACTTTTCCTTTTCGTTTTGTTTGGAGATTCGCTGATTCCGTGTCCACTTAAAGTTTGCTTAGTTTGTTTAAGTTCAGGATGACTCAAATAGACACATTCAGTCAATCCTCTACTTTGGCATGTGCCGCAAATGGGATGCTTCTTGTCGCATTTCAATTTCTTGGATCTGCAGTATAAACACGATTTGATCAACTTGTTTCTCTTTTTTTTCCCATTCGCATTGACTGGCTCAAGCTTTGTCGAGTCAATCTGGTTACTGTTATTATTTGCGATTCCATGGCTAGCTAGGTCAGTGTTCGAAGGCAACCCCCCTGGAGTATTGGCTAGCGAGGGTAAACTTATTGCAGGCAAAGGACTGCCATTAGTAAAGGGAGCTGACATAAACGGACTGTTTGCTGTTGTCATGGGGAAACTAGCTTGCATCGTATTATCCACAGGCAACAGGTTTAACCTCATGCTATAAAAAGATTGTGGATAGGGTGGAGAGAGGTCAGCACCTGGGTTCTTCTCCACGTCATTACGGTCCAACACTGTGTTCCTGGTAAAGCTTTCAGTTGCTGTATTCATCACATTTAGATTTGGTGTTTGCTGCGGAAGCAACAAGTTGTTAACCGGTATCGCAGTGCCAAGGTTGCTTTGCTCATGTACAGGACTCCAAGCTGTGGGCTGTCCAATGGGAAAAGATGGTAATGTTTTTTTTGCATTAAGCGCTGGCTTTTCTTGGACTTGGTATTGGGACTGCTGCTGGATCTGTAATTTGTGGTGCTTCGCAGAGTTTTGCACTGGGCTTGCGTCTGGTGCGCTGATGTGTTCTTTACCGTAAGCCGCATTTTGTGCATAAACGGCCGCTCCTGAGTTCAAAGATTTAGAAAAGACGCCATTCTGGAGCTGATCTTTGTCTTTGTTCTCAGCGTTACCGCTGATTTTCCCTTCGTACGCATCAGCTGAAGTGGGAATCATATTGCTCAATAGTTGGGTGAATGCGTGTGGTTTTTGACAGCTCCAAAAAATGTGTACCTTATGTCTGACTTTACTAGAGTATTTTTTTTTAAAGAATGTGTTTTTTTGACTAACTAAATCGGTATGAGCTAAGCTTTGAATGAAATAAAAAAATTAATGCCTGGAATGCTAATAGGTGTTAAGTTTGAACCTCGCTCTTGCCTGTGATGATGACTTGTTGATTCTGCAGTTGTTTTTTTGTAGTTCGGCCTTTTTTTTTGGTTATATTTTAGGAAGATTTTATCGTCGCGAGAGTTTGATTAAACAACAAATGACAAGCAAAAGATATAATGTTTCAAGTATAGCAAGTTGGTTTGATGCAAGAAGAATCGAATTATTTGGCAAAGTACCCAATGACATTTTTTTCCATAATAGATAACTCCGGCTTTGAATAAAAAAAAAACAATAAATTTGCACGCTAAAGAATAAGTTGCAGAAGCAGCCATCATTGAGCAAGTGCAAGCCAGCCTTTTGCTTTTCCATTTGCATTAACTCTCCATTCAGGCCACATTCAAACCCCACAGCTCCAAACTTTAGCCTAAAAGAGCGTTTTTGCTCAAATCTTCACAAGTATCAAACACATAGCTAAATAGTAAATGATGTACACAAGCCCGAAATAAAGCACAATCGGGGACAAAGGTTCACGTGATGATGTTGTGGGCATTTTCAAAGAGATCAAAATCAAGAACCAAATCAGAAAAAACACCAAATCAACATACAAAATGAGAATATTTGAAGCTGTTGTTTTGAAAGCACCTTTTTCTTCCTCTTCTTCCTTGAGCAAAGTAAACCTTGAAATAAGAAATCCTGATCTCTATTGAGCCTGAACACAGAAAGCACACAACCAAGGTTCTTTTAGCTTAAGAGTTAACATGGATATTGAAGATTTTACCAACAGTCAAAAAACGTTGTATGTGACCAAACCTAAAAAATCACAGAGACTGATTTTAAATGAAGAGTTTGAAGATGTTGGCAAACAAGGGAAACTCAAAATTCCTTTTATTAGTCTAGTTGAAGGACATGAAGCAATTGAAGCAACACACAAGAGATGGCTACTCTACAACGATTTGTCCCTTGAGTTCCATAAAGAGGTGAAAGATATTTTGCAAAAATCGAATAGAAAAATTGATGAAGACTTGAAAAGGATTTTACAAGACGCTGACTACACATGCAACTCTCCAGGAACTGACAGAACGTGCAATATGAGCGATAACAACTTTAAAAACGTATTTATAGTTGGTGCTGACAACTCCTTCAAGCTGCCTAGTTGGGATCATAATTCCAATACAGCTGATGATCTGGAAACCGAGCTGGCGAAATCAGCGTTTTCAGCGTACGAAAACTCGAAGAAAAAAGTCAAGATGTCTCCGCCGTTGGAATTAATTGAGTACTTGGAAGCAGAAAAGGTGATAAATAACACCTTTACTGTGGTAATTGACATGGTTTCGAACGAATGTCCTAACATAAGAATGATGACTAAAAGATCAATGTTTCAGCTCTTGAATAGTATCACAAAGTACATAGAGATAGAAGATGACGAGGATGGTTCAAAACATGATGGGAAGGAAAAATACGATTTAAAAACAATCACTGCATTAGGCCTGGAATATGATTTGTCGATCGTGCAAAACTTTCAAAAGCTTTTCAAAAAAAATCTAAAAATTGTTTTCAACTACAAAGAAATTGAACTTTTCAACTATCAAGTTTTAGATGATTGGATTAACATTTTGAACAATCTGCGCGAGCAATGCAAACACTTTTTAAGTATTACCAACGTTTTTCAGGTTTCTACCAACTTGGCCAACATTGAGAAAAACTTGAAGATAAAAACTATCAGAGTTTTAAAAAGTCAGGGAAATCACCATGTTTTGAAAATTAATGACCCATTGTCTTTGAACACTCTCATCAATGACATTTTCAAATGTTTCATAAAACTGTCAAATGGTAAATTGTCTTTTTCAACAAGATTCATTGCTGAGATTATTATCAAGTTGAAAAACTCCACGGACTCCAAGAAAAAACTCATTCATACCTTGATCAAAATTTTAGATTACTCGCTCATGTCTTATTTTTACAGTTCTCCTTTTGCTGTTTTCTTGGACATTATTAATTTTGAGCAATTTTACAATGATGAGACATATGGACATTTGCTTTTGAAGTGCCCTTCTTTTATTCACTTTGTGGATTCGTTGGTGATGGGCACAGGACACTCCAAATTTGCGGCCAACGATACAATCGAAATCAATGACATAAAAGATATGCTGAACTTGGAAAAAGGTAACAAGCTGAATAATTTTTTTGTAGAGATGCTTGTGGAAACTAATCCCCTTACACAAAAGCTTCTTGAACTTACTGATTTTTTGGAAAATGACGACAACAAGATATTCAGCTATAATATTTTTGAGCTATATTACCACATAAGTATTACTAAAAGCGGGTCTTTGGAAAATTATTTGATCGAAAATTGGCCATGTTTAGCACCTAAATTGAAGCTTGCTAAAAACAAGTCCATTTCATTGAGTGCAACTTTTTCAGATAAAAGTTATATTTTTCACGAGCTGTTTACTCTTGACAACAAAAAAATCAGCGGTGTAATATCACAAAACCTGTTTCCTACTTTAAGAGGCAACATTGAGGAAAACTTATTGAGTCCAGAAAGAATAACTTATAGGTCAAAGTGTGAATCGTATTTTAAGCTTGGTGAAATAATGGATTATCCAATCAATTACCTTTTCTCTTTATACAGAGAAGCAGGTATTGTGATCAATGTTTATGACTTTTATGCCGCCTTCAAATCAATCCTGCCCAAAGACGATATTGTTGAGTTTTGTAAAAAAGACAAAAGCTTAAAGACAATTCAAACACTCATAAACAGCGACGGTTCAGATACCGCTTTTGACAAGATAGCCTTGATTTGGTTTATGCAATGTGTTACTGATATGAAGTATAGCGGGATACTTAAAAACGAACTAACTGCAAAGAGAAAATTTAACGGTGTAGTGGAAAAGGAAATCTGGAGGGGTTTGTGAAAAAGAATCAAACACTTGTTTGTGCAAACATTAATCTACATATCTATATAGTTCTATCACTTGTTCGATTATTTGTTCTTTTCAATAGAAAAGTCAATTCTTTTCATTGCAAAGAACGATAGCAAACCCAAAAAGACGTACATAGCAATGTACAATGGCTTGGAATATAAGGCAGTTTTGCTGTATTGGTAATGAACGTGGCATTCCAAGTAGTTGAATTCGTCATTGATATTGCTCAACTTGATGTTTGTTTTCAAGTGGCCTGAGTTCAAGTCAAAGTATGATTTTTTGAACGAGTATTCAACTTGGGTCTCCACTGATGGTGGGTAAACGTCAATGATTTTGGCTCCTTCAGGCAAGTAGACATTCAAGTCAATTTCATCATAAATGGTGTCTTTTGGACCGTTGACCAATGGAATCTGCAACAAGTATTCGTCATTTTGTTTGTTTAGAAGATGGGAAAACTGGCCTAATGCATTGGTCCACCCAATGGTAAAATTGGCCATCCATCCTCCAAAAATTGGGTATCTAGGTTTCAACACCATGTGATTGTTTGGCAAGTACTTCCATGTAGTGACCATCCCAACAACATCTGTGTAATAGTGGTCAAAAGAACCTTCAGGAAGCGGCATGTCAAAAACAACCAAAGCCGATTTCGGAGTGAAAGCGGCTCTCTTAACCATCCATTCTGCTCTGGAAAACCCATTTTCCAATTTTGCAGCATCATTGATCACATCATAATGTTCTTCAAATTGCACGGTATCAGCCCAGTGAGAAACCCAAACATCTCTTTCCAATTTCACAACTCTGGTTAACGGGCTGTTAAACAAATACTTCATTAACAAAAGACCGTTTTCTTTTTCAGAAACAGATCCCTCCAGATTGGTAGGATCCAAGTCAAAGTATGGTCCTAAACCTATGGTGTTGTCATCCACATTCAAATGAGCTCCTTTTTTCGGTGTAAATGGTCTTACAAACTCCATCTTTGGAGCGCCTAACACTGTTGTTGAAGATGTTTTGGTTGGATAATGACTTTGTGGGTACTCATACAATGGAACAAGTAGTTTTTGGTCCTCGCCAATTCCAATGTATTCGGTAGCTAGAGTAGTCAAGTTGTTGAAATTTTCCATTAACAAAATTGAGATTTCTTGGTTTGGTTCAATTGGACTTGGGAACACAATGACAATTTCGCCACCATCTTCAGAAATTCCGCTTTGCAAGGTGACCAACGATTCAGCCAGTGCTGCCGAATGGTAAGAGATTTTCCCAACATGTCTTGGTGGAACAACAACAAAATAATTTAGCAAATCTTCGTCACCAACATTCTTGATGGTGTACTTGGTTCTGTGAAGCAAAGAAACCCTGTTTAGCTCAATGCTTTGTTCGACTTCCACGTTCTCCCACGCTCCGTAATTTATACACTGAACCAATTGTAAGAGCACGCTACCAAAAAGAAAGCACAAAAAGGTGTTCATATTTATTCTAGTCTGCTGCGTTGAGCTTGGCAATTTTCTTTTCTTCTTGGTGTGGCACACAGTTGTTTTCAGAAACAGTGTTTTATGGAACAGGGATAAACAAGGTTGCTGGAAAACAAATGCTTTGTTCGTGCTTCTGTTGTGTTTTTTTTTTTTTTTTTGCTCTCCATGATCCGTCCTTTGCTTTGTTTTTCGCGAGCAATAAATGCAAGCCAGACATACTAATTGAGTAGTGATCTGTCGTAGAAAGTGACCACAATACGTATTTGTGAACCAAGATGTTAGGTACCGTATGTGTTTTGTAATTGTGAACAATGTACACTTCTAGAGGCAAGTCAATGCTCGAATACTTATGGTGGCTTAAAGTGCATTATGTTAATGTTCAGCATGAGTTTTCTTCAAAAGATTTAAAAAAATTTGTAATTTGTTTACTTTTAAGTAAAAGGAATTATTTTTTGAATGGGAAGGGTTGGCTGAATGAAACTTTCAAGAAAGCCAGCTTAAAAAGTAAACATCTGCATTTTTTTTTGCAAGACCCATCAATTTGGAACCGTTCAGACAACATCGGATGATAAATAAGTAACAGGAAGAAGCAACTCAACGCACAAACTATGATAAAAGCTTACTTGCTAGAAGAAACGTCATAAGGTGCAATCTTTCTGAAATATTTACAGAATCACGTGCTTTAGAAACTCAATATTGTGTTGTTAATTTGTTTATCATTTCCCTTCTCCCTCAGCGCTAAACACAAGACCATTCATCATCAACCGGTGCTTTTCCCCGATAGCCAAAGAATACGACTACCGTATTGCAAATCCTCTTTGCAATAAACAAAGCTGCTCAGAGCAAACACGGAAAAAAAAAAAGACACCAAGGTCAAATAGACATCAAGAGGACCCAAAGCGTTTTCCAGACTCAAAGTTGCAATTGTGGCCACGATAACAAATTTTTTCGATACAATGTCAAAGCATGACAACTTGTCGTCAGAAGTTGTTCATTGCTCGCCTTCTCTCTCTGCTGAAAGTGCAGACCATAGCCTTAGCACGCAAGAGCTACTTGATTTTGATCTTTCTGTTTCCGAATCACTAACAACTCATGACAATTTGCCCGACAAAGCATATACTCTTGAGGAAGATGCAGTGAAGCTAGATGTCCCAATACTTCCGAAAATGTCTTTAGAGCCTCATAGTGATATGGAACGCATTGATAGTGGGTCACCACGAAAACGAAGCAGTTCAACACTGAAAACTCCATTTGATGCACAGCTGTTGTTCCACACTACTAACTCATTGATCATAAAGGACATCGATGAGCTTCTCCCCAAAAATAATGTTTTGAGTAAAGATGTACACTGCAACAGTCACAATGATGAAGAAAGACGAAGCTCCACCACGATTAGCAATGGCAACAATATGCATCTGAGCGCTAGTGATGAAAACAGGCTACCCATCGAGTCTACAGAGCACACCTTCCAAGAAATGATGCTTCGATTTCAAGACATGGAAGTTGACGAAAAGCTGTATCTAGAGCAAAATATTAATTTCATATGCGATAAGCTTGAAAATATGCAAGGAAACAGTGTCATACACCAAAAATTCCTCAAACTCTTCAAACTCTATGTTGCACTATTAGCAGACAACCAAGATTCCATAACTCATGTTTACAGAGACAAATATGTGCAGTTTTTGCTTTCTTACGAGAAGCTCACCATTGATTCTGACTTGCAAACCATTATTGAAAGATTCACTTTGCATCCTAGCAATATATACATGAAGTTGGCACGGCTGATTTACGAAAACAATGATCGGCTTGCTAGGAAGAGCTTAGAAATTTGGAACTTGAAAAAAGCTAAAAACGATTGTTTCAAAACATTAGCAAAAAGAGTAGACCTTCAAATACTCAAACGCATATTTTTGCTTTGGACCAAAAAGCTTAACAAACACATCAAAGCGGAGCAAGAAAGCCTTGACTTTAGAAATTTTACGTTGTTCTCATTAAATCTGAAAAAATGGACCAAAAGAGCTTCTCTGCAAAATGAAATGAGTTCAGTTGCAGATCAAAAACAACAGCAGATGGTTTTGAAAACAGTTTTTCAGACTAAAATTTTTGAAATTGAAAGGAATTTACTAGCAGCACAGCGGCTTTACGCAACAACACTATCCGGAAAGAGTATGAATCATTTACTTCTACAATACAAATGCACAAATTTCATGCGCCGTCAGTGTCATGGAAAAAAGAAACAGTTTTTCAGTATGCTGGTGTCGAAAAAAATGCGTTTAGATAACCAGTATTCAAAAGCTTTGCTAGTCTCGAAACAAAAAGGTGCTACCAAAGTTTTGAATGATCAATGGATCACGAAATGTAGAAATCTATCAGCTATGAAATCAAAAGCAGATCTTGTGTTTATGGATAAGTCGTTTGACAAATGGTTTAGCAAATGCCAGAATCAGCTTCAAGCAGACGATTTTTACTATTATAAGCTGAAACAAAAACTTTGGAAAGGAATGATTTTACACACCGTCACAAAACTGTCACAGAACTACAAAAAATCTTACATTTTAAGCAGGTTCAAAAATAAAGAAAAGCAGTGCGTTCATCTTGCGCAGGTCTCAAACGAAGTGTATGCTATGCAAAGCTTGAGATTTTTTCTACACAAATGGAGGCAAAGACTTCAAAAAGTAGAAGGACTTCAAATTATCCTTGAAAATAACTATACCTGTACCAGTCACAACAGTGTCGTTCCAATGTTATACAAAAAAGTTTTTTTCAATAAATGGTCACTTTTTTACATGTCTTTAAGAGAACAGAAGCTCAACTTGCTATTAGAAGACCATCTCCAGGATAAAGCGGAGGTTCAGAAAAAAAGAGTTTTGGCCGTTTGGCTTAGAAAACTTGGGACACTCCATAGCCTGGACGTGACAGCTGATTACCGTTTTGATCGCTTCACGACGGCACAATTTTTTCAAAAGCTATCTGTGAAACTGAGTTCGATGGAAAACTTGAGGTCTGAGGCAAAGAGCTTTGACAAATTTTTAATACAAAGAAGAATTTTTGATCATCTTTTGAACTTCCACATCAGTATCGAAGATCTGAAAGTGTATGCTGAAGAAAGGAAAGTTCTGAAAAACATGAAAACGGCATCATACTTTATGAACAGGTGGGGCATTAGAAGAATGAGAATCCAAAACAATAACGACAATGCAAAGTCTATAAGAACAAGGTGGAACAGAGCACGTGCCAGAGGACTGCTAAATGTGTGGGAAGACAGGATGAGGGAAAACTTGAGAAATAATCTTTTCACCGATAATAGCAAAATGCAAACACCGTTTAGTTTTGGAGGAGAAAGCGTTTTGAGCGACAACAGGTCCCCCGTACTTGAGCCCGTTTTACCTAACTACTTTGTCAACGAAGACAGCCCTATCAGAAACTCAAGGGGCCCTCATTACTTGTCAGCAACTCAAAACAATAACGGAAAACACAACAACAAGAGTAGCAGCAACAGCAGCAGCAGCAGGAGCAGCAGCAGTGAAGATGCTAGTTCTTACTCATTAAAAACCCCAACCAGATTTTCTGCTACAAGCCAATGGGAAAACAATTCCAATAATACAGAACCTGTTTTTAGCAACAAGCAGGCTGTGGACTCTAAAAGCGCCAAAGACAGGATGATGCAGCTTTCATTTTCGGCAAGAAAAAATCGCTATAGAAGAACCATCTCACGACCAAGCCCAATCAAGGAGACACTCGTTCTCTCCTCGGCCATAAAACAAAGGTTGATGGCTTCACAGTACGAGACCCCGGGAAACACTTTTCCAACAGAAATGGGGCCCAGGGCAACCCGCAGCAACCAGCAGAAAAAGCCTCGCTTGGGTGTGACTCCACAACTAGATAGCTTAGGTGACTAGGATGCAGCCCTTAGTCAGTTTGTAACACTAACATCCTTACATGGTGAGCTAACCCAGCACTTTTGATGAAATCGAAAACCGTTTTTTCAGGACTCTTGCTTGGTCATGTGATGTAAAAACAACTTTTTTTGCCTACCACTACCCGACCAAAAGATAGGTCTGATTGTATTTGTTCCTCTCCACCGTGCTCAGTCTTCTGCTAAAATGTGTTGGTGTACTTCAGGTGGCAAACCTTAATATTTATCTGTGGGAGATTTTTGCTTGTGTGAAAAGAGTTGATATTTCGAAAAAAATCACTTAGTTCAGAGCCCTAACCTCAAACATCAGGAGAAAACGGCAGTCACAAAACGAAATAACAATAATTGCACAAATACCTACACTATATTGACAACACAATGGACGGAATTCAGGTAGACATTCAGCATTTGAAAAAAGGGGAAGTTAGTTTGGGTACGTCCATCATGGCCGTCACCTTTAGAGATGGTGTCATTTTGGGCGCAGACTCTCGTACTTCAACTGGGGCATACATTGCTAACAGAGTCACCGACAAGTTGACCAGAGTCCAAGATAATATTTGGTGTTGCAGATCAGGTTCCGCAGCAGATACACAGGCTGTCGCGGACATTGTACAGTATCACTTGGATTTGTATAAAGCCCAATTTGGCGAGCCTTCTACAAAAACAGCAGCTTCCATTTTTCAAACTTTGTGCTACGAAAATAAAGATAATTTGAGCGCAGGTATCATTGTTGCAGGCTTTGACAAAAAAAACAAAGGTGAAGTGTACAGCATACCTCTAGGGGGATCCCTGCACAAGCAGAAATATGCAATTGCTGGTTCAGGCTCTACTTTCATTTATGGGTATTGTGATAAAAACTTCAAAGAGGATATGTCCAAAGAAGAGACTGTCAATTTCATTAAGCATTCGCTATCGCAAGCCATCAAATGGGATGGTTCCTCTGGCGGTGTCATTAGAATGGTGATTCTGACTGAAGCAGGTGTGGAACGTTTGATCTTCTACCCCGAGGAATATGAAAATTTATAAAAAAAACACTTGGAATTTTGAAGGCAGAAGCTAAAACAAGTACCGTGCGCACTCATCTGCCTTTTCATCAAAGGTGTTCAAAACATACCATCTTCAAGCATATACATATGAATACGTTTATATGTGTTTAGAGTCAGTTTGATTTAGCATGAGCTTTTTTATCTATATACAAATTTAAACTACCACAAAAAAAAATATACAATACTGTAGGCTAACATATTAAATTCAAATGTCGCTAATAATGCTGAATGCTTCTCTGTAAGTTTCCAAAAGCTTGACACATCTGTCCCTTTCTTGTGCAAGGTTCTCGTCTTCCAATAACAACTCATCAAAGTATTCATCTTTGTACAACTTTGTAACCAATCTATTTTGAACCACTTCTTTAGAGTGGTTAACTAACAAGCACATAATCGCTTTTGGAATTTGGTCTTCGATCATTTCTCTGACAATGGAAAAGTAGGACACAATCAACCTGCTGATCAACTCACACTCAAGTTCTTCCTTTTCGGTCAAATGCCCTTCTTCAGCATCAAGCTCGTCCGCATAGTTGATGCTGTTAACAAAAGTATTTCCGTTGCTTTCCAAGTTTAGGTTGGAAAAGGCAAAAGCACCATCGTCAGAACGAGGCTTGGAACCATTAAGAGCCATATTTTGACTAGCGATTTTGCTATTGAAACCATTTTCACCGTTAAGTGCAATATTTTCCCTATGAGCGTCCTTACCGAAAAAATAGTTCAAAAAAGAGTCTTTCTGTTGCTTGGATGCATCGCCAAAAAGCTTTTCTGAATGGTTGAGAACAGGATCGTGTCTTCCACCCACTCTATCAAATTTGGAATCAGGGTTCTCGACAGATTTTTTGCCTGCCGCTTTACTCGAGCCAGCAGAATTTGAGGATGATTCGGAGCCAGATTCATTTTGCTCTTCAGCAAACTTCCTGGCTGCTGCTTGTTCGGCAACTCTTTTCCCCTCCGCAATGGCGGCTGATTTCTTCTTTCTGTCTTGAGCAATTTCAGCCATAGCATTGGACGCACCCAAAAAGTTTGGATGATTTGTGTTAATGTAGGCTCTGTGGATGTCAATCAAGCTCTCAACATAAGTCCGAGTTGGCCCTAATCTTTCTCTCAACAAGTCGCTCACCACTTCAACAAGTTTGGTCTGTAGTTTTGGGTATCTTGACAAGTCGTTAGTGCCGCAGTTGTGACAAATTTTCATCAACTCTTCATAAACCAGCTCAACACACCTTTCGGAAGGCTCCAGGAGCAAACTGATCTGTGGCTTCACCAACAAGTCGAAAGCTAATTCAGGAACAAACAATGAGGGCCTTGGTCCAGTAGAGTTCCTGATTGCAGTTCTAATGTCCATGATGGATAAGTTGGAGACTGGGTTGATCGACTGCAAAGATCTACCAAAAATTTTGTTGTAGATGTAGTAAATTCTCGCACCACCACACAACTCCTTTGTACTTATGTTTGATGAGGTACCTTCAATCGATGCAATAAAGTTTGTAGCAAACTTGTTCATCAGCTGCAAAATCAATCCCGCACGGTTTTCCTTGGTAATAACCGCTGTTCCACCGTACTGTTCCAATTCCTGTTCGGTTTGTCCAATGAGAGTATTCAATCTGGCTTTGATATCTGAAAGCTTGTCTCTAATATGATTCATCAAAATTTTGTTTAGCAGTTTGGCTAGATAGCGCGTACCACATCTGTTCGAAATAGCACGGTACACGGCATGTCTGTGAAAAAACTCTTCTTCGCTTCTTAAAGCTTCATCAACGCTCTTGTTTTCTTGAATATCGTGCTGCGATCTGTTCACCACTCCAACAAAACCTAACTTTAGTGGATAAACTTTCCCAGATAAAATGTCAAGAGCATTCGTGCCATTGTCCATCAAGTCTAGCTTAGTAACAACACCAATGGTTCTTTTCCCAACAGGGTCCACCTCCCTTGCCAGTTTAAGGGATTCAGAATTTACCAAATCAACATTGGCAGGCGAAACTGCAAGCACAATACAGTTGGGCTTTGCAATGTACTCTAAAATCAAGTTTTTGATCTGCTTTTCAATGTCTGGTGGTTGCTCACCAATAGGCACCTTTGAGATACCTGGTAAGTCAACCAAGGTCAAATTCAAAACTCGTGGAGAATAGACCTTTAAATTAATAGGTATTCTGCTGATCCCCTTATTTTTACCAGCAATTCTAGATGTTTCGTTTTCGATTTCTTTTCTTATGTCACGGAAATCATAGAATCTCTTACCTGGAATATGCAAAAACTCACCCCATTCACTGGAGACATCTGTTCTGTAATTACTGTTATTTTTTTTCAAGTGCTCTTCTAGTGTGACTTCGTGAGAATTTTCGTTTTCAGCAACAGTCGAAGGATCGCTGGACAAATCTTCATTTTGTTGATAGTCAGAAATCAAGGGTGAGTCTTCCGCAATGTTGTTCAACTGTAGAACTAGTGGCCGTCTGGTCACAATCCCTGTCCCTCTAGGCAGAAAATCTTTTCCCACCAAGGTTTCCAAAATAGAGGATTTCCCACTACTTTGAGACCCGACAACAGCTAACACCGGTAAGTCCAGCGTGTCGATACCTGCGTCGTACATGACATCCTGTAGTTTGTTCACAACCGGAATCAAATCTTCTAAACTCGACATATTATGAGCACACGGGGGTTTCCTTTTGGTTCTTCTTGCTGTACGCTGCGACAACTTTCAAAAAATATATCTTTTGATCCTGAAGGAGTACTAGAGTGCTCTTCACGGTTGTTCTTTTTTGCGGCTCCAGAATTGGAAAAACCTTAGAGTGAGCAAATAAGAATACATCTAGATTCCTCCACTGAACTTATATTTTTTCACTCAATAGTCAAATAATATAGAGTTAAAGTGCAAAACTTTTTTCGTTTTTTTTTGTTTTTTTGCCTCGCATTCATTTTCCTCCCTCCAATCACATATGGCCCAGGCGCCCACTCACTCAGAAAAAAATATAGCACAGTCACATGCTGGCTACCCAAAGTTCTTTCCTCTGCGGCAAAGACCAGCAAGACAAATCAAAGATTAGTGTACCTGTCGTTTCGCTGACGCGCAAGTGAGATCCGAAACACAAGCGCACAGGTAAGTGACTCTAAAGCCTTCGCTCAAAGATTAGTGGAACCTAGTAAGCTAGAGTTGAGGTTCATGATACATAGGTGTACGTACATTTACAATGTGATCTTCACTTAGCTTTTTTCCGGACGGCAAAGTCACTAAGAACATTGACCGCGGCCTTTTGAACTGCTGCCGGGCTATTTTTGGTACGCGTTTCCGCGTAATCCAGTTCTCCAACCACCAGTAGTGGACTTTGGCCCAGTTTTGAACAATAATACTGGTGTAGATTGCTTCTTGCATCGACAGCTCCCTCCACAGTATTGTACTCCTCTCCAACAACGTAGCTTTTCATCGCTTTAAATTTGCCCAGTGACAAAGGCACATATACATCCTCTTTTTGAGGCCAGTGGTCCGCCCTTTTGCTCAGTCCAACGATTCCGACAACCCCCACCAGCACGTCCAGTCTGAACTCTTGCCTAGCCTGTAGCTCTTTCCAAAACTGGTCCAAGTTCAAGGCCATGTACCTAGACTCTCCAATCAAGTCTTTGATGAACCTTGTTTTGGGGTCATCGGGAAACAACGGAATGCTATGCACATTTTCACGGCGATCCCCGTATATGGAACCTACCCGCCAGACGTTGTTGCTTTTGTTCAAGCTAGCCAAGTATTGTTTCTGTATAGTGGTTTCGTTTTCTCCAGGTATCTGGAGTCGTCCATTCAGCAACTCCAGTGTTTCCATTGATACTTTATTCACAATATCCAACCACCACCTCAAAAGTTGTGAACCTGTAAGCAAGTGTTTTCTGGGATTCAGATAAGACTCTGAAAACAAATACTGCCGCTCAGGCCTTGTGAAAAGAGATATCTTTGTGAGAATGCCATCGCTTTCCGTTTTTCGGTGCCCAATTTTTTTTCCAATATCAAAAGACTGATAAAAGGTTGCAAAATTAGTAGGCGCTTGCGCAGAGTGCCCACACCTTCTTTGCGAAAGAATCGTTAGGGCTTTAGAGGTGCTGGTCCTTTTGCTAATCATGCCAGCCGTGCCTTTCTGCCCATAGTCTCTGTGTAAGGGCACTATTTTTTGCAAGTACGATTGACAGTTAATTGAGAGCAAGTATTTGAGAAAACATGACACCACCTCCCCTGTTTTGACCTTGGTGTCACTGTACCCATTGGTGTCTGCTTTGGCTATAAAAATATGTCTTTCTAAAGCGCCCGTGCTGGTGTTCATAATGATATATGTATCAATCTCAATGGCAAAAAAAATTCGCTCATTAAAGGCAATACTCAAAAAGTTTTGGATCTTAACCACCTGAGCATGCTGATAATCTTGGCTGTTTCTGTTGACAAAGCCATTTATTGCTCTGGGCAAGGACTGGAAATGATAGACCTCAAATGTTTTGCCCGCAGGTAGAGCTTTGGCTAGATGTTGCTTTAAGGACATCGATTGACACAGGACAGTGATGGGAAGTTCCAAAAACTTTTGAACAAAAACGGATAATCGATTAAGTTGTAAATTAGGATGTTCTCTTTTTTGTTATGGCTCGCCTTTTTCAAAGCCCTTTTAAAGTGTATACATGGGCAACTACTGTTGAATGTTGTGTTGAATTTCCATGGTATATTATCTAGCCTTCATGTTGTTGCCCGACTTGTAGTCACAAAACAGAGTACATAGAGTCCGGGCATCAAAATGTTACCTTCCACGCTCGGTGAATGTTTCTATCGTGCCATTGCACCAACAATGCGCAATGTTAAAGCATGATGGCTTGGAAATTGTCATTAGTTTGCTTCGAAGGTTTGTTTGTACCTCATTAAAGATGGAAGAACAATCTATAAGTTTGTATACCATAATAGGGGTAAATCTAATCTAATGTAATACACATGCTCTAAACCATACTTTTTATGGAGGAAGTAGCTCCAACCCAGCTTTTAAAGGCTCAAGCTAACAACAAGGAGACTACGTAAACATTTATTAAATAAAACTTTCCTTTGGTGGCACTGGGTTTTGGAGAGACCAAAAACAAAAGGGACCTTATATATAAATACATAGATTACAGCTACCCGCACACAAACATTAACGTGCTTTTTGCATCAAGGCATGTGACACATTACTTTGAAACACCCAGACCCAAAATTATAAGTTGAATGTATAAGTTGAAAATACAAATGTTTTTCGGAAATATAACACAAATTACTAAATTGTTAAAATAATTTAGTTTGTATAAGCAATGCTATAGTATTTATAAAAGTAAAAATAAATAGTTTTAAGCATGCGTATAATAAATAACTAAAATTATTTATTGTTTTAGTTTTTAATGATTAGTGTGTACTTATGTTTGTTAGTTCTTAGTCCGAAAAAGCATATGCCGAGGAGGTTTTTGAAGCACTCCTGAAAGGGCATTACTTTAACCGAATTTTCGGTATACAAGTTTGTCATTAGGTAGTGTTTTACATCTCGGTATAAATGTGCAGGGTTGGTTGGCGAGGTGGATCAAAGGTGTTTTAACCAAGGATCAGGTGATTTGGTCTTATTTCGGAATAGAAGCTCATTCACGGTAGAAAAGAAATCGTGCTACATATTTATTTTCGGTATTGGTTTTATGAATTGTTGTGAATTTCGGGGTTGCTCTTGAGTGCTATGAGCGATAGATGAAATTGCGGGATCCTTATTTCACTTTGATTTTTGTTTTGTTCTGATCATAGCTAGATCTTGTGTTATACTTATACTCTAAATAATATCTTTTGTGTGCTTTGTTTAGCTTTGATTGGCTAGTTCGTGATGGCTTTCAAATAAAATTGCACAAAACGAATCTGAAGCAGTTTCGTGCCAGTATTTTTTTAATCCTTGGCCGTAAAATGATGGTCACATTCTGATGTATCTTCCGACAACACCGTGGGAAGTGCTCGGCGCTAGACCTATGCAAGCGGGTAAGTTGTACCTTTAGTTTTGTATGTGGCGAGTTCTCTTCAGCTAAGGCTGCCTTCTGTTTCTTTGCTCCAACTGTTGTGTGCTGCACAACCAACCATTTAGAAATGCATAGTATTCGCGGTTATCATGTTAACAAGTAGCTATTGAATACATTTTTTTCCCAATTCAGTGAATTAATCGAACCTTTGTCAAGTTCGGTGTCTAAAGATATTCTTTGGACAAGAGCTTCTTCCACCTGTCGTGTAGTAAAAAACCGACCAACATTGTTTTTCAAATATAGACTTACACGTGCTCTTCTGCTCTGAAACCCCCAACTGAACTTGGTGAATAAACTACCATTGTGGCTGCATCAGGTCTCTGCGCCTTTGAAAGTCGCGGGTAGTCCAGCACTGGCGGAAGTCTACCTGGTCAGCTGCTCAAACGGTGTGGTTAATATGCTGCAACTATTTTTTTGTTCATTCCAGCGTCACGTGACATTTAGTTTTTCAGAATCGTTTCTTTTGGCGAGGGCTTGTGGGGTTATAAGTGGAAGGATGGTATCTGCTTCGAGAGATTAGTTGTGTTCCCTTTGGTTTAATGAAACTACAAGAGGTCTAGTAAGACGCACCAAAAAGAAAAAGTGTGGACACATTTGCTTAACATTTTTTCATGGATAAAGTTCAACCGTTTATTCGAGATTATCTTTTGTCTAGGGGAGAAAAGGATGTGGCAAGCATCGAAGACAGGCTTAATGAGAGCTTGATCATTTCTGCCACAAAAAAGAGAATCAAGAAGCCCAGAAAGTTAAAATCCTTGTTACATGTCAGTCATGGAAGTTCAAAGCATTCGTTGAAGCAAACGTCCTACAAGAGTGTAAATGCAAACTCAAAAGCAATTCTGCGGTCATACGTGCTGTCCTCCAAGCATGCAGTGGAGCGTGCAACCAGACTAATCAACAAGAAAGAAGCAGAAGGCAGCATCACTACCCTAAGCAAAGAGGAAAAATACCAGTACCTCAAAGAAAACTATCCTGATATATACAGACAATTGCCCAAAAAATTTACAGACGTGCAAGAGACGTTATATAAGAAGATGTGGTTGCCATACATCAGGGAGGTTTTGAAAATCAGCGATGTAGAATCCTTGCAATGCACGAACCTGCAAAATTGTTTGCTAAAACTTTCAATTGCAGACTACAATGGATGTCTTCTCAAAGTGTCCACCTCAAGAAACACTTCAACGTTGAACACATCGGGAATTGTTCTGTGGGACGCACAAAAATCTTTTATAATGTTGAGCCCAAAAAAGGATGGGTTTGATGAAGTGAAAGTGATACCAAAAAAGGGCACTCTTTTTGAAATATCAATACCACTAGAAACATCCAACGGTACTGGTGACAGTGCCATTTTTAATATCGTTGGTGACAGGTTTCAGTACCGTAGCAGTGACAGAAGTGGGAGAAAGTTTAAAAATAGAAGGGTTGATGACTTGCTCTTCTATTTGTCCAGCGAAGCCACAAGCTCTTCTAGCTGAGCCTTCAATTTGGCTTTGAGATCTGTGTTGTTAACAACCAAGGTTTGTAAAATACCATTTAAATGTTCATTATTGTTTTTTGTGAATTGCGACTCTACTAGGGAAACAGAAGAAGCTTTGCTTTCTTTGAAAAGTAGTGTGCTATCCTCCTTTATCATATCTTGAACCAATCTTTGCAAGACGTTTTCTACATGCTCTTGAAAGCGAAGTGTGTTGATGCCTTCGAGCGCTGGTACTTCTCTTGTCAAGATTTCTCGTTTCAAGTTGTCAAAATACCCTTGACGTTTGAATTCTTTGGCTAGTTCTTGTGGGTTCGAATGAGTCTCTGTCATTACTCTTTTGGTGAGGGTGGTTGCTGTATTCCTGAAGTGGCTTGGCGATCTGTTTCACTTCTTCTGAAATCAAACAGTAAGTGTTGCCGTGCCAGAAGAAGTGAAGCTGCAAACGATACTTTTTAGGAACGATGAGATATTTTGGACACTTTTCAGAGTCCGTGGAATGAACCTTTATTGTCGGAACATGCAAAAAAACTAGATCAATCCAAGGCACGTGACCGAAATGATTCAAGTAACAGAAAAGGCTGCCTTGGCGACGCTAGCCTTTTAAACCGAGAGACAATCTGTTGCGGAGCAAGATAACAGCAAACATGTCCATGCGTGTGATCTGCCTCGAAATGAGGATCGGCTGAGTTTCAAGCTACTCTCAACATCTACATACATACAAACGTGGCGCTTGACCAATTGGTATAAGCTGCTGCGACACAAATGGCTCGAAAAACGCTGTTTACATGTTCACATCTGAGCGGCCTCGACTCTTAGAATTTGGTCGACAGTGTCTTGCACGGCTTCGGTCAAAGTTTTGAGAGGGAAACCCAACAGTTCCTTGGTAACGTGGTTGTCGACTTTCGCAAGGCCTTCGATCGCTTGTTTAGCTGATTCAGGCTCACCTTTTGTGATTTTTCCCTCCAGGCTCGGATATTTCGCGTTGATGATGTCTACAACATTCTGTAAGGAAAACCTGTCCTTAGCCAGAATCAGTCTCTGGCCATTCAACTTGTGATTCTCAATACACGAAACTTGGGCTTTGGCAAGATCGCTGATGTGGATAAAGGAACCCTTGACTTGGGCCTTTACAGGGTCTCCTAAGTTAGAGTGAACAATCTCATTGATGTTTTGGCATGAGGCGTTTAGTTTTTCTTTCACAGAAGAGTCAAAACATTGAGGGCCAAACACGTAGGCTGGATTGATGACAGTCAAAGAAAATTTTGGATCAAGTTTTTTGTGCAAGTCCCAAGCTGCTTTCTCGGCAGCAGTTTTTGAGTAGCCATAAGCATCAACAGAGTTTCCCATAGCCTCCTCCAACGGTTGAGAGTTCCAGGATTTTTCGATAAGCGTGAGCGAGCTATCATTTTCTTCAGCAATAGAGCAGACTGCAGAGAAAGATGACGTCAAGATAAATTTTTTGACGTTTGGGGCGTACTTCACGGCTGCTTGGAAAATCCCCTTGGTGCCATTTGTAGCTGGAACGATTAAATCTTTCTCAAAGTCCGTGATATCAAAGATTACTGGAGACGCAGTATGGAAAACATATTTGATTTCCGAACCAAGCTGTTTGAAAGACTCGTCAAAGGCATCGATCTGTGCTAGATCTCTAACAATCACAAACGACAAGTCAGGGTTGTTTTCAAACCCAGCTTTCATCAAGGTTGCTTTTTCAGAATTTCTCACCGAACCAACAACTTTGTACTTTTTTGTTTCCAACAACCCCTTCACGACATGCTGCGCAATGAAACCTGTTGCACCAGAGACAAAAACTGTGGGTTTAGCCATTTTTTTTTCTTCTTCGAGTAGTATTTAGGCAATGAAGGTACGAGATGAGGAAATTTTTGGGTTTGTTGAGCAACTTCAGTTGCAAGGCATGAGAGCATCATCTCAAATGATAAACTGTCTAAAGCAATCGCTGTCACCGTTCACACTTGGGCTGCCATAGAAAATCACTATGCATCTGAAAGTCTGTCAAGCGTACTTTTTTTTTTTGGCGGAAAAAAAGGTACTTCTCATGATCAGGGCTCACGCGTAAGCGGAAATAGACGGAAATACCTGTTGAGCATGCCATGCTCTATTTAGACGAGAGTTGCGAGCTGCAAGTTATCAAACCTGCCAGGAATCCATACTGAAAACAGTGTTTTAGTAATTTAACAAACGGCTGTTCCTACTAGTGTTTTGATGCTTTAGTCCTTGCAGATTTACTATTCTGGAAGGCTGTGACTGCAAGTTCTGCTTTTGGTTTAGCAAGATGCCGTTTGAAATCGCACAAACTGACCTCTGTCTTGGAGGTTTCCAAGCTCATTCCACATCCACAGGGTAATCAAGAAGAATAGTAATAAAGGCTTTTGTGTCTTTAAAAGGCTAAATACTATTAACAACATCGTATAAAATTAAACATGGAAGTATACTTAGATGGGCCAATATTGCTGTTCTGCATGCTCTTTATATGCTTGGGTTGATAATTACGTAATTGTATAATTATGAATTTGGACGCGGCTGAGGTTTTTTTGTTTTTGGCATTTGCAAAAGATTTTTTTTTTTTGGCGTTGGTTCTTGTAAATGATCATTACTCTCGAGTTGCTAGTTGACTAATTTCTAAATAAATACCACCCAAAGAGAGCCGCACTATCAGCTTCTTTAAATTTCTCTTTTGAGTCTGAAGGCATTAAAAAGTTTGTACGATGGATGACTTAGCTCATATTTCAAAGGTGGACCGCAGGAACAAATCTGTGAGTTGTTGCAACAGCAAATGAATATGCGTTAGAGGTTACTTGTTCCTCATAGTAATGGGTCTGCTTTGAGAATTTTCAGAGTACTGGCTTTCAAAAGCGCCCGGCGTCTCTATGTTGTGAGAGTTGGAAGGTTGAATACCCGGTGAAACGTGGCTATCCTGAATACTCTGGTAGTCTGATCTGCTATGTTTTGAAACTGGTCTACGTGCTGATGAATGTTTTTGAAGTAGGGAAGAGCTACTCAAGCGCCGCTGGCTTCCACGGCTGCTTGTACCGTGTGCTCTGGTAGAGCCCTGACTGCTTCTTTCAGACAAAGCGTCTTCTGTGGCGTCGTCAAATTCTATTGCAGCCTTGCGACCTCTAAGAGACATTGCATACATCACCAAAAGGGACAATGCTGTGAAACCGATTACACCTATCAAAATGCCTATCGCAAAAGACTCATATGGAAGATGAAGAATGTAGCGTTTCTTTGTTAGCCAACTCAAGGAAATTGGCTTGTCAATCATAAAAACGCAAGAATGAGGGTTGTTTGTGGAGCAGCCCTTTTTCAAAATCCGCACTTCCTTGTCGGCACCGTTTTTCAGTCTCAAAAAATAATTGTCGGAGTCCACTTTACGGCAAGAAAGAGGTTCGCCGTACTCGGTGTAAATGTCTTCGCTGCACTGGAAAAGGGCTTCAGTTGAATTTTCAGCAATAAAGTGCAACTTTAATATGTCTTCCAACCTTGTGGCGTTTGCATGAATGTCTCCGTCATAAAACAAAGCTGCTGGTGTTGGCACTAGGATAGAGTACGGCAAATCGTTTTCTAAAATGGCAGATAAATGCTCAAAGTCTTTTGTCAACATCAAAAAATCAATTGATTCACTCACAAGAATCAAGTCCCTTAACGAGATTTTTAGCGAATCCGGATAGTACGCACTAGAGACTGGATGAATCACACCTTGATTAAACATAATGTCATTATTCTTGTCCACCTCCACTAGTGAATTGCGGAGAGAGCTAACATTCAAATGAATTTTATCCGCATCGTCACTTTTCACCCGAGACACGTTGACCGACTCGCCATTCAAAGTAGACGTTACAAAAGCAAGGTTTTCTTCAGTGTCCGTGTAAAACAAACCGTTCCAGATTAAGTTTTTCATTATGGTATTAAGGGCGGTGACATTTTTCTGTATGACATCGAAATTTAGCTGCAAATTCTCCCATGAGTCATAGCATGGCAACAAAATAGTGTATCCCTCGTTATTTGGAGGTAGCTCAAGCAAGTTGAGCTGTTCTAAAAATAGCAATGAGGTGGAACAATGGAGAAACGACCCTACTGATTGCGCTATGGTTGCAGGCAATGCCAATTGTCTACTGATGACATAGATGAGCGTGTTTCCAACAACAAAGGGGGTTTTGTTCAAAATTTTAGTACTTGGGCTGTTCACATAATATTCATGCTCGTCCTCATAGCTTTTTTTCCAAATTTTCAATTTTTGGCATGACCTTCCCATGAGCTTGTTTTTCTCACAGTACATAGAATCGACCATATAAGACTGCCACGATATATGGTTTTTGTAGGAGGGATTTGTTTTCACGCTTTTTTCAAAAGTTTGGAGATCAAGCTTTTTCTCAATGAAATGATATATCAAAATGCTAGATGAGTATCCTGCGGAATACTGGTCTACAGGGTCGTTCCTTTCGAAGACTTGTTCTGCAGATGCAAAGTCAGACTCGGAAACGGAGACAAACAATGTTAGCTCTTGTTCATTGTTTGATATCAAGTAATCCAAGTTACGGAAAATTAGCTCATCAACAAAGTCAAATGCTTGTAATCCTAATAAGTATTTCAAAGCGTTGAACTGCAAGCTGTCATGTATAGACGACAGCCCAAAATTCCCGAACACATACCCCATGCCGAAATCTCCTGGCTCGTCGTTTTGGGTCAAATAATCGACTACAAAGGGTTTAGTTTCAGAAACAGAGTCATTTATTTTCAAACATTTTCCATGGTTTATTGTATCTACTGCAAAAGTCACTTTGTTGAGATTCCTTGTGGATTTCGAAGCAGTCTCCTGCAAACCACCCAAGAATCCTTCAAACACAAAATTCTTAGCAAATATGGTCTGATCCTGTTGAAGATCGCTGTAAGGGTCTCGTTTTTTAAGGATCTTTCTCAAACTCAAGGCCACGTCATTGCTGTCCATTTCCACTGCAAAATCGCGGCTTACCGCGTCACAATTTGTAAGGAGGTAGGAAAGTTCCACGTCATTGAAATTGTCTTGTAAAAGCTGGTCTGTTGGTGTCACAATGGTATTGTTTACCAAGTATTCCCGCCAAGGCAAATAGTCTGTCTTTTGAGTAAAGTTGCCAAAAATATGCAAGTCTTGCTCTGAGCTTTCAAAGAAGTTCATCAAGTTTTGGAACTTCAATGGTAACAAGTGGTCTACTGCATACACAACGCAGTTTTGTAGAGTAGGCTTGTAAATTGAATCAGTAAGTATCCTCAAACTTTGAGCATCATGGACTGTAGCGTTAATGATCGCAGCACTATGTTTATTATCTTGGCCATCATGTGTAATCGCTGGATGCTGGTATAAGATAATAGTGTTTGCATTTTTTTTTTCCCACACCAATGGGTAATCAGTGCCTTGACTCAGCACAAATAAACCTTTTTGCTCGGCAGTTTTATTGTGAAAGTCAGTGCTAATGTTGACAATGTTGTCTTTGATTAGGTAGTTCTCCAAGCGAAAGTTTTGCCTTTTCCAAGCAAGCTCTTCTTCTGACTCATTCTCGTTTGGAATATAGAATGCCGAGTTTATTGGGGCTAACAAAGTAAAATTATCCAATCCATTCAAGCAATCTATGTAGTCGTTATGCTGGAGAAATTGAAGAAACTTTGAAAAAATCACGTTTTCAGACAGGAGGTCAACCACGGTAGTGTACTGGTCCATTGGGTCATCTTCTGCAGCGGTTGAGTGTAAATTTTGAAATGTCTGATCTGTTGGATTTGCGGTGATTGAAATGGCTGAGGAGGGCAAAAAGTTGTGCTCGTCAGCATCAACGCTTGTCGCTGCTGCTCCAGTGTATGGTTTTGGAGAAAATTCAAAACTTGACAAAGAACCCGTTGACTGTAAAATGAAATGAGCCCCGAGCACGATGAAGCAAAACAAAAATCTCATTGATCAGTTATCTAAGGGATTTGTTTTATAGTCGTGCTTTTTTTGTTGATTTTAGTATTGGATTGGTTGGCAAAAATTTGATCAGCTTCACCTGTTTCGCTTTGAAGATTTGTCTTTTTGGTTTTGGTTTTGGTTTTGGTTTTGGTTTTGGTTTTGGTTTTGGTTTTGGTTTTGGT
>ERZ794936.347-NODE-347-length-24404-cov-62.113516_pt1 | contig 24404 bp, 15 predicted proteins | sample MGYA00511083_ERZ794936 | MGnify/ENA primary metagenome ERZ794936 (study PRJEB30137, sample SAMN04331409) | food metagenome | isolation source: Y2 must sample point D1 replicate A | place: Australia: South Australia | collected 2014 ... | reverse complement strand
TCTGTCAGTATTTCACTTTAATAGGTCTTAATAAAAATTTCAATCTGTGAACACTCAAACCTGTTTCCCAGTAAAAATATACAGCGGGCCCTGAGTCTTGCGGCTCGCCGACTTGGAAGCAACCGGGAATGATACTACTGCAATGGCTTTTTATAGTACTTTCAAATGGCCAAGGTCTCCATAGTATTAACTTGAAGAGAGAAACACGATGCGCTCCTTACTCCCTTATATTCGTCAAACCTCAGTACAACTATTTAGTATTGTAAATGTAAACACGAGGCAAACTTCTCCATGCCAACGATTTGAAGACTACGCTTCATTTAATATGGAGAGCACAATCCAGCTTCTTAATTTTAACACTTCAACCTTGGGTTCCTGAAAACAGTTCCTGACACACTCAACAAGTATGTATGCTGAGCTTACAAGAGCTGCACATTTATCTTGGGGTAATAACGAAAAAAGGCCGCTAACCACGGCTTATTTGGGTTTGTTTATGATTTACGGGTTATTTCGAACTCATGTTTATGCATAGCCCTCTTTCGCCTCGCAGCAATAGGGTCCGAATTCTAAGCCTTGTTGATTTAACTATTCTTTTGGTAAATCAACGTGCAGAAAAAATAATTTTTTCATGATAATAAAATAAGAATAGGCCAAGGAAACATCCTAAAAGTGCTAATTGTTTCTCCTTCGTGGTCCTATATTTTCTTTGCCAACTTCTTTCCCTGAGAAAGAAATATTACTCTGCATAATTAGGTATTATAAGCAACCAGATAAATCAACATGAATCAACCTCAAATTGGCACTTACAATGTAGGTACACAGTTAACAGTTGGGTCACATCAGGTCGAGATCATTAAATATCTAACAAGCGGTGGGTTCGCTCAAGTATATTCCGCGTTAATCAACCCACCTGACCCACATTCTAATTCAAGCGTTGCATGCTTAAAAAGAGTCATTGTTCCAGACAAACCTAGTCTAAACACTTTGAGAGCTGAAGTAGATGCTATGAGGTTGCTGAAAAACAATAGGTATGTTGTATCTTACATTGATTCTCATGCAGCTAAGGCAATGTTACATAATGGTTCGTATGAAGTATTCGTCTTAATGGAATATTGTGAAAGAGGTGGTCTCATTGATTTTATGAACACAAGGCTACAAAACAGGCTTCATGAATTTGAAATTTTGCAAACAATGAGCCAAGTTACTCAAGGAGTTGCCGCTATGCATGCTTTGCAACCTCCGTTAATTCACCGTGATATAAAGATAGAAAATGTTCTTATCTCAGCCAATAATGAGTACAAGCTTTGTGACTTTGGTTCTGTATGCGGTATTATAAGGCCTCCTAGGAATTCACAAGAGCTATCATATGTTCAGCAAGACATTTTGAAAAACACAACTGCACAGTACCGGTCGCCAGAGATGATTGATACATTTCGCGGTCTGCCGATAGATGAAAAGTCGGATATATGGGCGCTGGGTATTTTTCTATATAAGCTTTGCTATTACACAACACCGTTTGAAAAGGGCGGTGATCTTGCCATATTAAGCGGAAAGTTTGAATTTCCATTGTATCCGAACTACAGTGAACAGTTGAAAGGCTTAATACGTGATATATTGGTACAAGATCCGCGCCATAGGCCTAACGTTTATCAACTACTGAAGAGGATATCAATTATGCAAAATGTTCCGTGTCCAATAAATGACATACAAGTGGTTCAGGCGCCCAGTAGCCATTTGAATTTGACCGAACTTCATCAGCTTTCGGCAACACAAAATATTCTAAGCTTGAACTCTCCCACAACCATGGAAAATACGATGCCGAACGCTACATTCCAAATCAGCATGGCTGATAATACTACAACAGCACAAATGCATCCTAATAGAAAACCATCACAAATAGCATATGACGCTAGCTTCAGTAATTCCGCCAAAGGTTCTCAACCACTTTTTGACAAATCACAGAATATGTACCACGCATTGGATCCTCCACTTGTTGAACCGCTAGCGAGTAGTGTTTCAAATAATGACAACGAACTCAAGGCAAATTCCGCAACCAAGTTAAAGCAGGCAATTGTCTCTGAAGCACATACTTTTAGGCAGAATAATTCAATAGACTTTCCACTACAAAACATAATACCCCAGTACGAAGATTCTTCTTCCTCTTCAGATGAATCTTATTCTGGAGACGTAGATGAATTAAAGAAAACTCGATCTCTAGGTTCTTATTCCACACGCGGTAACATAAAAAAAAACCAATCCGTAAAGGAATCTCTTACTTCATCAAGCCTACCAGGCACTAGCTTCACCCCAACGTCTACAAAGGTAAATTTGAAACACGAAAATTTACCTTTTAAGTCGACATTCGTTAATACGATTGATAATTCCAAAGACGATCTTAACAAACCATCTTATGAAGATTTGGACGTTTCTAAGCAGAATTTGAAGAACTCCATTCAACAGCGTATGATCGATAAACTCAACTCTTCTGAGGAGTCATTCAACGCTAGGAAAATGTCCAAGGTCAAGCTGCATGAGAAAGGGGAGATAGATAAGCCAATAATGCTGAAATCAAGTGGCCCGATTTCAAAAGACAAAAAAACAAAACCTACCCCACCACCTAAGCCTTCACATTTAAAGCCTAAACCTCCTCCAAAACCACTGCTCCTCGCGGGACGAAAGTTATCCTTGGATAAGTGAGTATTTGGCTCAACAGAACCGGATCGATCTCCGAAGAGGCTGGTAACATGTTCAAAGAACCTTTATTACAATGAGTTATATATGTAAGCATCCACTTTAATGTATACGTTTTCCCATAATACTTAGTAAAACACAGCTTAATGCATTTGTTCATTTCTTTTTCCTATTTTAGATATATTGGATTATACGATGAACATTGTAACAACTTTATTATTATTCAACTTTCATAAGGCATGAAGGTTGCCGAAAAAAAATTATCAATGGCCAGTTTTTCCTCATTCTTCATCACTCCATTCTTCAAACGAATCCAGTATAAAGTCTGTAGCCTCTTCAAATCTTTCTTCAATTATATTGTTTAACCCGTCCGTATCACATCTCAAAACTCTACCGAATTTTTTTCTTGGTTTTCTGCTTTCATTTTCTTTCCAGCATTGGTGGCTATTGTTTGAAAATATAAGTGAGTTTTTGAAGTACCATTCACTCAATGTTTCATCTACTAAAGGAACTAGTGGCTTTAACTGCTTGTCTCCCAAGAAATTAATTACCGTTTTAGTAACAGCCCTAGTATCCCTGTGACCAAGCAGATGTACGATACCTGAGTATGAGTCTCCTATTCCAATAAAAGCAATTTTGGCAACAGAAGGAAAATACTTGATGTAGTTATCCCATAAATATATTAGAACTTCTTGGGATGTAATCATTCCTGAGTAATTGTCAGGTTCAAACAGAGTTAGAGGTATATTTACATCAATGATGCCGTATGTCCTGTCAAGTCCCCATTTGATAAAGTCTAGAGAATTATCAATGATAACTGATGAGGATAAGTCAATTGTACCTGAAATAACATTTCTCTTTGCCCAGATATCAGAAGTATCATGAACGACTATAATTATAGTGTTAGATTCGGAAATGTTTGGAGTACATAGCACTGTATTATCTGGTAAATCCATGCTTACTAACGGTAAAGTAACGAAATTAAATTCGTCGCTTAAATAGTGTTGCTGTTGTTGACGAATAGCCTTCTGCAGAGGAAAGTTTTTAGATATTATCGAGTCGTTAATAGGTTCGTTAAAATTACAACCGGAGTTAGCGTGTCTCCTTCTAAAACAGTTCCAATACTTGGACTGTAACCGAATTACTTTGTCTATAATTTCTATGACCTCAGGCTTGGGATCACTTAATGGATCAGGTAGTTCATCAGGAGGCTCCCCTATTAGTACTTTTGCTACACTCAAAGCGCTTCTTGCAATCGCATCCAAGTTATATCCACCTTCCAAAACTACACAAAGATTACCTCTAGCTAGAGATTTTAACATATGTGTCATGTGTCCATAACAACTTGGGGTGACATGACATTGTCCGATAGTATCACCATCGGCGGCATCAAACCCTGAAGAAATAATCACCAAGTCAGGCTTGAATTCTCTCCCCATAGGCATAACTACCTGTTCAAATGCCCACATATATTCTGCATCACCAACACCGCCGACCGGCCAAGTAATATTACAATTGAATCCTTCACCCTTACCCTCACCAGTTTGATCATATTGTCCTTGGATGGTCCCAGGATAGTATTTACCCATTTCAAATCTGTGTAATGACACATATAGCACCTGATCGTCTTGATAGAATGACTTTTGTGTGCCATTACCATGATGAATATCCCAATCTAAAATCATTATCCTTCTTACACTTTCTGGGTAGTTCTTTAAGATATTCTTGGCAGCAACAGCAACATTGCTGAAGAGACAAAAACCACCCGCAGCTTGAGGCTCTGCATGATGGCCAGGTGGTCTTACGACAGCTAGAGAGTTTTTTACACGCCCCTCGACAACCGCCTTGCATGCTTCAATGGCGCCACCACAAGGCAGCCTAGCACTCGCGTAGGAATCATTATTGAAATATACGGAATCACCTTTTTCAGTCTCTTTTAATAACTCTTCTCGGCTCATTTTTTCTGTGCTTTCAATAAACTCTAAATGTTCCTTTGTATGAACTTCCAAGATTTCTTCGGAGGTTGCGGCTCTTACAGGTATCTTCAGCATTAGATCACCAAGGTCATCCACGCCGCTTAAAGTGGGGTCGTTAATCAGACCATTCTCTGCTAGTATTTTATAAATACGATATATTCTTCTTGGGTCCTCTGGATGTGGATCAATGTACTCGAAGTACGATGTGAAAATCTTTGCATGATACCTCATTCTAACGTCATAGCAAAGACCAGTTTTCAGCGGTGAATAATGGATTTTTGGCATGCAAACGGGAACAATAACCTGCCTTTTACTTTTAGAAGTAGTAGAGAGGCTATTCTCTTCTTCTTTGTTCTCTTCTAGCTTTCTTTTTAAATCATGGTCTGGATTTTCCAGTACTTCTTTCTTAACCATTACAGAATCCATGCTTAATCTGTTCAGCGTATTACAGTGCTCAACTTTCCCTTTCTCAATATTTTGTTATGTGAATTAGGTCACTAAAAATTAAAACATTTAAGAAAAATAAAAGTTCCTTCCACAGACGAAACACTGTGTATGCTTCCTCCCAGCTCTATTTACCTAATTAGTGACCTGATTAAACTTTTGGAAAGAAGCATTTTCCTCGAGATTTCCAAACGGTGCGGGAAAATGGCAAGTGAGGAAAAAAAAAACTGGCCTAAAATATTCGATGAGGTTAAGAGAAGAGCTGGTTCTTCACCAAGTGTTTCACTGAGAAGTTAGCTGCGAAAAAGCATGAATTTCTACAGGGATGCAACATGGGTGCTAGAAGATATTGAGAAGGAGGCTGCAAAAGAAAGGATTTCCGGCTCTATGCAGACGCTGGTACTGAAAAGCTGTAAAAGATATAAGCTGAAAAGTAATCCAAAACATATTTATGCAGTTCTCGATTCGTGTTGGAAATATAAACCATATTTGGAGAAAGTGATGAAAAAGGCACACATATTGGAAGATATACCCAAGAAAAAGGGCAAACCGCTCTTTTCAAGGCTAACTTTGTTATTGCTTTGCCATGATTTGCTGTTGTCTAAGCAGAAAAGAATTCAAATGGGCAAACACCCCATCAAAGATTATGTTTTGAAGTTTAAGAGCCCATTGCATAGCGAAATGGTCAAACTGAAACTCAAATTGAAAGTAAGAGAGCTATCTGAGTTGGTATTAAGCGAGGATATTTCCAATGACCTTCCTCCTGTTAGATGGATTAGAATCAATCCATTAAAATGCCATCCAAATGGTGAGACTGAGCCGGTGTTAGCCGAATTGAGGAAGAAGTTTACTTTAAAGGTAGACAAATGGTCTGAACTAGTTCCTGGGTCTATCTATTATGATGAGTTTATTCCAAACTTGTTTGGAATTCATCCGTCTGACAAAATTACAGCACATGAGCTTTATAAGCATGGGAAGATTATCATTCAAGATCGTGCTTCTTGTTTTCCAGCCCACATTTTGAATCCAGGACCAAGTGATATTGTGATAGATTCCTGCTCTGCTCCAGGTAATAAGACTACCCATACGACCTCTTATATATATCCTGAACCACCGAAGGACAATAATACTCGAATATACGCTTTCGAGAAGGATCCTGAAAGAGCAAAAGTTTTACAAAAAATGATCAAGATAGCTGGCTGTTCTCCCAACATCAGTGTCAATGTAGGTGATTTTACAAAGCTCGCTACTCCTGAAAAATATAAGGACGTTACTTGTTTTATTGTAGATCCGAGCTGCTCCGGTAGCGGTATATTTGGTCGTAAGTTTTTTGACTCATTTAATAGAAGGAAAATTGATGATAAAGATGACGATGGTGACATTGTGCCGGATGAGCAAGAGGAGTTTATAGCAAAGGAAGAACTACAGACAAGGTTAGCGAAGCTGAGTTCATTTCAGTTCCAGATGGTAAAGCATGCAATGAGTTTCCCAGCGGCTAAAAAAATAGTATACAGCACATGTTCCATTCATGCGGAAGAAAATGAACGAGTCGTCATAGACCTTCTTTTAGATAAGTCAGTTAGAGAATGGGGTTGGAAAGTAGCGCCAAAAAGAGAAGTTATTCCTTCTTGGCCTAGAAGAGGCAAGGTAGAGGAGTTCGAAGAGGTTTTTAGAGATGGAGTCACCTATGACCCTCAACAGCTTGCTGAGGGTTGTATCAGGGCACTACCAAAAAGTGACGGTGGTATCGGTTTCTTTGCTGTCTGTTTTGAAAGGGATTAAACTTTCGGAACATTCATGTATATATGTGTATATCTGGTATGTATTATTGCATTTTTGCTGTAGTACTACGGAAAAGACATTTTAATAATCTGAACATCCCGCACATAAAGGAAGATTTTCGGGTAATATACTATTATAAAAATTATCGATGAGCTCTGTGAAAAGGTCGTAAATATAAAAGCTCTTTCTTGCGACACTGGCAACAACCAAGTGAAAGAGCGTGAGACGAGACTGCTCGAATCTATTTGCAGTCGTAGGCATTACAAATGACCGAACATGAGTCTTTAGGCTTGGAGCAAAATCAAGACGGCGGTGACACTTATAGACATCACAACCTAAGCGATGGGTGTATTTCGAGTGTTGAAGACACCAACGAGCAGCCTAGTTCGTATGAAGAGGAAAGTGATGATGATATGCAATATTACGAACGTGCGATCCAGGAAATTTCTAGCGGTGACTCATATGTTTGTATGATTTGTACAGTAGAGATGGATTATACATGCCAAATGTTTGCTTGCAAGAGGTGTTATAGAGTGTTTGATTACGGATGCATAAGAGAATGGGCGTTAAAATCAACGGAAAAAACCGTAGATGGAATATGGAAATGTCCAAACTGCTATTATGTTAGCAAAAGAGTTCCGGTAAAAAATCGGCCCACATGTTGGTGCGGTAAAGTTGTTAATCCTGATCCGAATCCGCTGGATCCTAACTCATGTGGACAAACCTGCAATGCTTCTACTTGTATGCATGGTTGTTCCAAAATTTGTCATCTAGGGCCGCATCCAGAGTGTACTAGAATGGTCGAGATTATGTGCCACTGTGGTAAGCATTCGAAAAGTATCTTTTGTTACCAGTCTAAAGTTATGAAAAAAAACTTCAACTGTCAAGAAGTATGTGGATTGCCTTTATCTTGCTCCATCCACACCTGTAAAAAGAAATGCCACCCTGGCTTATGTGGGCCATGTCCAGAAATGATAATTAGTAAAGATAGTCCGAAAAAGCAAATAAAATGCTACTGTGGTAACCACACTCGTGCTAACATAAAGTGTAGTGAAACAAAGTTTCCCAAGTCCGGTAAGTCGTCGAAGGATGAAAATGGGAACAGGTGGATAGGCGTGTTTGCCTGTGCAGATAATAGAGTTGTCGACTACTCATGTCGCAAGCATTCATTCATAGAATCTTGCATAAGCCCACCCACAATTAATGGAGAAAAGGCATGCCCATTTTTGCCTAGCTCTTTGAAAACTTGTCCCTGTGGCCGGACAGCCCTAGAGGAACTGACTAAGCCTCGTAAGCATTGTGATGATCCGATACCAACCTGCGACTCAAGATGCGGTAAACCACTAAAATGTGGCAAACATTCGTGCCCCTTCACTTGTCATGATAAAGCCTGTATGGAACCCTGCTTGCAAATTGATAGTGTAAAATGTGCTTGTGAGCAAAGTACATTTTCAGTTCCATGTGGATTTCAAGGAAGGCCACGCTGCAATATTAAATGCGAATCCCTGATGTCATGCCGTAGACATAGATGCATCGATAGGTGCTGCAGTGGTAGGCCATCGGCGATAAGAAGGAAGAAAAACTTGTTCAGAACGCAAGATTTGTTGGATGAGTCTCTTGTGGAAGCAAAACATATCTGCCTAAAACCGTGTAACTTGACCCTATCATGTGGAATTCATAAATGTCAGAGAAAATGTCACCCAGGAAAGTGTCCGCCCTGTTTAGAGAGTGATTCGAACGATCTGGTCTGCCCATGTGGCAAAACAGTTGTTCCTGCACCCGTGCGTTGTGGCACGAAGCTACCAACATGTAATCATCCATGTATTAAAGTTGTGCGTGGCGAATCTACGTGTGGTCATAAACCAATGCCACATACCTGTCATTCCTTGGATGTGTCGTGCCCGCCATGTACGGAAACCGTATTTAAACCTTGTAAATGTGGAAAGAAAACTAAAGTGAGAACGGTTTGTTTTCAAACAGACGTATCATGTGGAATAAAATGTGGGATACCACTCTCTTACTGTTATCATACCTGCCAAAAAACATGTCATTTACCAGGAAATTGCCAAAGGGTGTGTAAACAGACCTGTGGGCAAAAAAGGCTCAATTGTAATCATGAATGTCCTAAACCGTGCCATGGTAAGACAGAGTGTCCCGATTTACCTTGTGCCACGCTAGTGAAAATTTATTGTAAATGTGGAAGGATCAAAAAAAGTGTTACTTGTGGCGCAAAAAGTGATACAGTAAGTGTAACTGAATCTTCCGTGCTGGATTGCAATGAAGAATGTGAAGCTTTGAAACGACTAAAGGAATTGAAGGAGGCATTTGGAATTAAGGAAGAAACCAATAATTTTACAAGTAATGAACTAGATGCGTTAAAAAAACTGGTCTCTGTTGCTACAACATTTGAAGAACTGCAGTTACCGTTTACAGAGGCAGCATTATCAGTATATTCAAAGCAAGAAAGGTGGTGTTCACAAATTGAAGCTATTCTTAATAAATTAATGGACGATAAAACACGTTTAAGCTTGCATTTCAAACCTATGAGGCCTCCTCAACGCCACTTCGTCCGTGAACTAGCCAAAGCTTACGGCCTATATTCCGAGTCTCAGGACAGAGAGCCCATGAGATCTGTATTTATTAAGAAAGAAGATAATGGCGCAAGCAATAAACCAGTCTTATCATTAGCAGAAGCTTACCCACTATATGAATCATTTAAACAATTGCAGAAGGAAAGGAAAGCACAAGAATTTCAAGCTCGCACCACAGCTAAACTAATCAACTTCGAGGTTCAAGATACGGAACCTAAAGTAGAGGTGGCTAAGAAAAATGGTTTTTTGGTTCAAAATTTGGTTGCTGGAAATACTGCCGAAGATCTAAGGAGATTTTTTGAACCACATCTCAAGCATACGTTAGTAGTGAATCCTCAATACCTAATCCTTGATGATGGCAAAACAGCACTAGTGTATCCTGAAAATTACGAAACAGCATCCGTGAATACCGAACGTGACATGGAGCTTTTGGTTGGACACTTCGATTTTATGGCCAAAGAGGCATTTTTGGCCGATTCCATTTCGTTGTGTTCAACTGAAGAAGAACTTGAAAGAAGGTTGGATACGCCCGTAATTCAAGAGGATAGTCCTGTAATGGATAATAATACATGAACTATAATAGCGTGTCATTATTTATTACGCGGAATTCTAATTAAATAGAAATATCTAACTTTTATTTTTTTTCATCCTATCTCATTTCTTGTTTCTCCCTGTCGTTGCTAAAATACGAGGATCTGCATATGTTTACATATCAACGTTCTCGTAAACGAATGGAGAATACTGAGTGTCCCGTTAATAATACGGATATTATAATTTGGAAACCTAGTCAAGTAAAACCAGAAGAGATTTTTCTTTTCTCTTAAGCTTTTTTGGCTTGACCAAACGAAAAGTCCCTCACACCCAAACACTGAAAGTAATTCTTCGTATTTAAATAATTCAAAAGTTATGATGAGCAGGCTCTATGTAAAAAAATGGCCCATAATTTTCCCTAGAACGTTATAAAAACCGACTAGTGAGGTATTGAGTATGGAGAGTATATTTGGTGGGTTTGGAGATCTAGTTGTTCCTAGGCCAAAGGAGCATCTCGGTCAAACAGACCTTTCCTTCGGTGGAAAATTATTGCCTGCATTGAAAATTTGTGAAGATGGTGGTGAAAGTGGTTGTGGCGGTAAAGTCTGGATCGCTGGCGAACTGTTGTGCGAGTACATACTCGAGAAATCAGTTGACCATCTGCTAAGTAAGACGGTCAATGGTACGAAACAATTTAAAAAAGTCTTAGAATTGGGTAGTGGTACAGGTTTAGTTGGATTGTGCGTGGGGTTGTTGGAAAAAAACACATTCCACGATGGCACTAAAGTATATGTTACGGACATTGACAAGTTGATACCACTATTGAAAAGAAATATAGAACTGGACGAAGTTCAGTATGAAGTTCTTGCGAGGGAACTTTGGTGGGGTGAGCCGCTGTCGGCAGATTTCTCACCTCAAGAAGGTGCTATGCAAGCAAATAACGTTGATCTAGTTTTGGCAGCTGATTGTGTGTATCTCGAGGAAGCTTTTCCATTACTAGAAAAAACACTACTTGATCTCACTCACTGCATAAACCCACCTGTAATCTTGATGGCTTACAAGAAGAGAAGAAAAGCTGATAAACATTTTTTCAACAAGATTAAAAGAAATTTTGACGTTCTTGAAATTACAGATTTTAGTAAATTTGAACATTATCTTAAGGAAAGAACCCACTTGTTTCAGCTTATCAGGAAGTAACCTGACACAGTGAATTTATCTCTTAATGATCCTGATCTTATTATATTTAGTAATGAACTTTTCGATAGACATTTGTAATTCATGAAAAAACGATATAACATTCATTTTTGTAGTGTGGTGTACGCATGGTGGGACTGCTCTTCTTGAGCGAAATTTTGATCTTCAATAGAGTGAGCAACGACAACTCAAGGATAAAGACAGAACAGCGGTAAACATCGTTTGCAAAATAACTAGAAAGCCGGATCGATTTACTTTGCAAAGTTGCGTCCTTTTTCCACGACAGAATATGTCTGCATTATTTAATTTTCGTTCCCTTCTGCAAGTGATATTGTTGCTGATTTGTTCATGTTCTTATGTTCATGGGCAGTGGCCGTCTCTCCTAGATCGTTACAAAAATCATGAGGTTTTGGGGGCCTTCTGGAAAATGGCACGTGTTGGTGAAAGGGCCAGTCCATATGTTAGTTTAGCATGTATTTTGATGGCCATCAGTCAATTTAACAGCTGATTGGAAGATACTTAGTCATATGGATTTAAAGTTACGCAAATTAAGGTCATAGAAGCTGTAGTACCTTTTAAAACAAAGAGTATAAGTGGATTCAGACGAAGTGTCTCTTTAATTCTATCGTCTGATAGCGTACAAGTAAGGGTGCTATGAGCTTGCACGCACAGCAAAAATATAAACACTTTTGTATTTTTTTTTATTTTATAGTGTTTTGTGTTGAGTATTCATCTATTCGACCTCTATAGAGATTTAAGAAGGGAATTCATTGTCACAATAAGGACGCATAGTTGTTCATTTTAGACATCATTTACAGCACTTCCGTAAACTACCCCATATTGCGATTGACTACCGAAAAGGCTCAAGAATTTACGCGGTGCCCAATCAATTATATAGAATGAGGAACAATGGTAAGTAATGAATAATCATGGTCAGTAATAAAAAAGCAATCTCGTCCATGTTTCTTTTTGAAACTCAGAGCTTGACTCTGTTGCATTGGTATTTCATCATTTGATGAATTATTCACTATTCCATCTTCTTCTTACACAAGTTTACCAATAAATAACTCATCTGAGTTATTCAGACTTTTTATTAGATCAGTTCGGCATGTTTAACTATGCAAAAGTTTTACACTGCTAAAAAATAGTGTAAACAACAAACTGTTAAAAAAATAAAAAGGGGTGAATCCATGGACCAAGAATAGTAAGCTCCATTGGGTTACTCGATCCAGCACGGGAAAGAGCAATCGTCATAACTATGGTTTAGATTCCATACAAACGGAATCCAGTACCGAAGAAAACACCAGTACCCTGCAATAGAGGTACCAGGTCAAGAAGCAGAATACCCAAGGGCATCCTCCTTAATGAGTTGATTTAAACAATTTAGAATTTTTAAATCTCATTACGTTTTCCGCATACGAATTGGTGGGAGACTTTCAACCCAAAGCATATTACTGAGTAAAAAAAATTTTACTCCATTTTGTAAGCTTCGATTTGTGACGATTCTTTGGTCATGGATTGAAGAACTTTAAACGAGAAGAAATTAGAAAACAGGTGAAGACCACTATTTAGTTCTTTACCGCAACATAGGATAAACAAAGTTATTTTCTTACTCCTTTATATATTTGAAAAAATATAAAATCCACGGAAAAACATCGAAAATTCATTTTTCATGAAGGAAAATTAGGGTTCATACAGGAGTAGAGTTCATTGATGTGGTAGCAACCTTGTTAGCACTCATATTGTTCGAACAAAAAATGCCCTCTCAAACTTTAGTTGAAGAGCGATAAGGCATCTGAATCTCAAAAGTTAGATATGTCGGGGAGCTTCTGGACATCTACACAAAGGCATCATTGGCAATATACCAAGGCATCATTGGCCAAAGAGAGGCAGAAGTTATGGCTATTGGAGTGCCAGCTGTTTCCTCAAGGTTTGAATATTGTAATGGATTCGAAGCAAAACGGCATCGAACAATCCATCACAAAGAATATACCAATAACTCACCGAGACTTACACTATGATAAAGATTATAATCTAAGGATCTACTGCTATTTCTTGATAATGAAGCTTGGAAGGAGACTAAATATAAGACAGTATGCACTGGCTACAGCACATATTTATCTATCAAGGTTTTTAATAAAGGCTTCAGTTAGAGAAATAAACCTATATATGCTGGTTACTACGTGTGTATATTTAGCATGCAAAGTTGAAGAATGCCCGCAATATATCAGAACTTTGGTAAGTGAAGCCCGTACCTTATGGCCCGAATTTATTCCTCCTGACCCTACTAAAGTTACTGAGTTTGAGTTCTACTTACTAGAAGAATTGGAAAGTTATTTAATTGTCCACCACCCTTATCAATCCTTAAAGCAAATTGTTCAAGTCTTAAAGCAACCGCCATTTCAAATAACACTATCGTCAGATGATCTACAAAACTGTTGGTCCTTAATCAACGACAGTTATATAAATGACGTTCATTTGCTTTACCCTCCTCATATTATCGCTGTTGCATGTTTATTCATTACGATTTCCATTCATGGGAAACCAACCAAAGGATCATCGTTAGCATCTGCGGCTTCTGAAGCCATCAGAGATCCTAAAAATTCTAGTTCTCCTGTTCAAATAGCTTTTAATCGTTTTATGGCAGAATCTCTTGTAGATCTTGAGGAGGTTATGGATACGATTCAAGAGCAAATTACATTATACGATCATTGGGACAAGTACCACGAACAATGGATAAAGTTTCTGCTACATACTTTGTATCTTAGACCAGCATCTGCAATTTAATCATGCGAAGAATAAATTTAAAAACCGTTAAGCCTGTAAATTCAATCATTATGGTGGTGATGATCCGTTTTGGAAATGTTTCGTCCTTGACTACCTTTGTTTAACATGATATTGGAACGTCAAGACATATTGAGAATAGGTACCGTTATAATGCATAATTAAAAATTGCTTTGATATTGAGGTGGAAAGCTGGATCGGACCTTGACATGTATTAAATTTAAAGAATCGAACCTAGTGTTTTTTCCCCAGTGTTCAAAAAATCCTTTCAATTTGGTCTACTGCAGTAGCCCACTTATAACACACATTCAAGATGGGTGAACCGTGGCTCAAACTTCCCCATTTTTCAGAGTATGTGCAACCACAAAACCTTTGTCAGAAATTCTTATGGAAGGCCAAATTGATAAACTAACAGAAATATTAAACGCCCCCCAAGTTAAAATACTAGAACATGTTGGCTTATTTCAAAAACATTTTCTTCCTTTTCTAAAGTGTTTGATAATACTTTTGCATATATATAAGTGGACACGGACTAGTAAAATTGAACAGCATCATAGTCTTGATTTTGTGTGAAATGAGGTTGAGGATAAAGATCGCATTGCTGCAATCACACGAACTACTAAAAGAAAACTCAAAATAACGATGGTGCGATATATAAGTATTTATCTTCTAGCACAATTATCTGCCATTTTGTTCTACAAGTTATTTGGTTTCTTTTATTATGCCTTCAATACATGAGCGGCAACTTTTAGCACAGAAAAAGTTGCTCCTCCATTTTAAGGCAAACGTATTGGATTTCTGAGTTCTCTGAATCAGGAATTAATTACCATACGTGCAGCAAAGCTATTAGTGAGGCTTTTATAGAATATGTTGCTATATAACATATGAAAAATATTGAATGGGAAGCTAGGCGATAGCTTCACCTTGACATTAAAAGGAATGTATTCTTATAAAAATGCCAGACCAAGACCAAACTGGAATCCTTTTCTTATCAAATCATTTTCGTGAGCGGTAATAGGCAAAGTAAAGTTTAGCTCGAATCTTGCCATTGGGTGCCTTAGTACAAGACCAATACCTGTGGATGTGGAGTGTTCCTTTGAAAGCTGTCCTATGCAATTACCCAACGACGTATTGTCATGATTAACCAATTTACCCCCATTAAAAAACCAATGTAACCTAAAGTTTGACTTTTCAACTTTTTTCCAGGGCAATCGAGAAAATACGCTAAGACCATAGGAGACAAAAGCATCACCACCTACTGCATCATATAAATCTCTGGGGCCTAACCCAAATGTTTGAAACCCCCGAATGTCGCTGGGCCCACCACTCTGAAACTTATCACATATATGTACAGGCAAGGATTGTTGTGAGGATAAGCTCTTTAGATATCCTGTTTTAATGGTAGTAGAAAAAGTAATAAAGTCGTCATTCATCCAACTTTTTACACTGTTCAATTCTAATTGGGTCTTTAAATGTTTTCCAGGCGAAAGTTCATTACTCCACTTCAACATTGAACCCTTAGTAGGGCACATAATATGATCTCTCTTGTCCAGCACGAATGTATGACCCAAAATTGTCCTTAACTGATCGCCTGCCTGAGATAACATTGTACCTGAATACATATAGGGCGCACTAGTGCCTTGTGAACATATCTTAGTGGATCTCCAGCATGTCTCTAAAAACCACTCATGAAATAACGTGGGACTTTCATTAGAATGCGGATTGTGTAATAGTTTATGTAAGAACAGTGGCTCGTACCTCAAAGATAGTCTTGCTCCTCTTTGCCCAATATCTAATCCTTTATTTGTGTTCCAATTATAAAATTGACTAAAAACTTTCAAGTTTAGAATTGATTGGGGAGAAAGAGAAGAGTAAGAATTGAATAGAAATGAGGAGTGTATTTTTGTACCTCTCAAAATTTCGAGATTGACTCTAGTAGGTAACTTTAAGTATTTTTTATCTATTAGTTTTTCAAATTGTAAGTAAGCCTCTGCATCATTATCGTTCCCAAAATTTGTCCCTGTCTTCGCTGTAAACGTTTTAGGAGGTAATATATCTAATTGTGAAACAACTTCCATCAAAGGCACCACATCATGTGTTTCTTTTTCATCGGAGATATATGTATTGCCTTGGAAGTGAAACGACTGTTTGGCGTTCAAGGCAATGTGGTGTTGGCACAATCTCTTATTTAACACATCCGCATTTTTCACTAGCTGCCCCAAAGTAATGGATTTCATAATAGTATCATCTAAGTATGCCTGTAGTACGCTAGGGTCGATATGATCTGTCCCTGTTGTTACTACACCCGCAACCCTAATTGGCTTTAAAGTAGAACTCTCATTGAAAATTGGCATCGGGCTGTCTAAGGAAATCTCATTATCAACACCAGATGATGAGTTCATGTTGAATTGAGCTACTTTTGTCTATGTGGCATCAAAACTTTTGCCACATAAAACGCATCCTCATACAATAACTTTTTGTTACTTGCCATTATTTTCGGCAGCTTAGAAAATTCAGACGGGCGTAAAAACTATTAATCCGTAAGAATATCACTGTTTTATACTATTTCATTACAAAAACAATAACCAAATAATACCTTTGCATGGATTAGATTAGCACATTTACTGATTTGAGCCATAATTTCTACACTGTCATTATGAAATTACATATTTATTATATAGAAAAAAAAAAATTCCTATTCAAAGCTTAAAAAAACAAAAATAATTAACTCTCTTGTCCCGATTTCTCCTGTCTGGCTTCTTCGTACAAGGGAGTGATGCATCTTCTACCACTTTCAGTTTTAAAATGCCTACCAAGAGCATCACTTCTTGCAAACTTCTTGCCACAACCCCAGGGTTTACCGTCCTTTAGCTTACCACCGCATACATACCTTTTCTTACCTGTATGCAAATCTTCGTGTCTCTTTCTATCATGTTGACGTGCAAACGCCTTACCACAAATAGAACAAATAAATGGCCTTTCATTTGTATGCGTTCTTAAGTGTGACTTTAAGTTATAAGGTCTTGTAAACTTCTTACCACATACATCACAAGCGAAATTCGCAGGATTTTTCCTATTATTTGTTACACTGTCTAGTTTTTCTAGATTGTCATTTTTCTTAACAGAAAATGTGCCATTATCGTTATTTTCGTGATTATCATCATTTTTGAAACCAACTTTCTGCTCAAATTGGCCCAAGCTATCTATGTCTAGAAGTATGCCAAGATCTTTGCTAGTGTCATCTAGTTCATTTTTAATATTGACAATGCCCGATTCAATTTTTGGTTTACTTGTTAACAAATTGTTATTATTATTATCCTCATTAAAATTGCTACTGTTAATGGTGTTATAGCTAGTTTTGCTATCATTGTCATAGCGCTCCCGATTATTGTCATTTTCACTGGATGGTAAAAGATCTGCCATCTCCAATAACTTTTCCCTATTTGCACTTATAGATTTAGCTTTTTCATCGGGAGATATGCTTCTTGATCTCGAGGATCTCCTGCTAGTGAAACTATTATTGGAAGTTTGAGAAGATCTTCTTCTTGATTTTTTAAGTTTCAATTTTCGACCGTTAATGATATCTTCGAAGGAGCGGTCAATATCACTGAGAGCTTCGTTGTTGTAATCATTATCATCTGGACGAAGTAGATTGTTATTGTTAGTAGCGCTATAACTTTCGTTATCCCGAACTTTTAGTTGTAACGTTCCGTCATCTTCGTTTTTAACTAGGAAGTGTCCCTCATTGAATTCCTGTATAGAAATGATGGGTGTTACCGGGGCAGCATGAGTGGAAGGAGAAGGTGCGGAAGAAGTTGGAATAGTCAATAACATCTTTTGGTTAGTACCGACTTTACTTTTATTAATGGCAATGGTACTGTTTTGAGTGTCAGCGGTATTAATAATTCCGTTATTACTGTTGTTGAAATCACTGTTGTTTGATGCTGATAAAAGGTTATTGTCTGAATATGTTAAAGATAGCAAGTCATCCAACTCATCAAGGTTTGAAATATGTTTATAACCATGTGAATTTACGGGCAGTAAATAATTTGAGTTCATAGATGCGACGCTCAAAAGATCGTCAAAATCATCGTTATTCGCGGTTAAGTGAGACATCGCAGGTGAAGAAACTAAGTCCTGTGGATACAAATAAGGCGTATGATAGTTTGATTCTGTATCGCTATAATTGGAGTCAATGCCCGAGCTCCTAGTGGTACCATCGTAATTAGATCTTGGAGATAAAAACTGGTTTGTGAGGGATGGCCGATGTTGATTATCAGCAGGTGTTAAGATATCGTCCCACTGAAATGTATCAGATTGTTCGACTTTTAAAGTCGGTGTTTGCTTCTGCTGTTGTTGTTGTTGTTGTTGTTGTTGTTGTTGTTGCTGTTGCTGTTGCTGTTGTAACTGTTGCTGTGGAAGATCTGGTTTGTATAGACTTTGGTAATTCAAATCTGCAGAATAAGAACCGCTTGACGGAGACAGCAAGCTGTTCACGTTAGAATCAAATGAGTCCGGGATGCCAGAGGAAAGGTTCTTTGATATTTTCTCCGATGAATTGGCGGAATCCATCCTCATATCCACATCTAAGTCCAAGTCCGATAATTGGAACGTATGTGATCCTGAATTGCTACTATTCCTGAAATTATTACGTCTGTAAGCGCTGTTATCGTCTATATCGTTTTTGTTGTTTATACTTTGCTCCTCTCCATTACTACTAGTCATGTAGGAAGCCATATTTCCGTTGCTGAATGACATCTTCCTTGTACTGTCTGACGAAACTTCCAATCGAGACTAAAAATACAACCTAGTTTTACTCGCGTTCAGAGTGTATAATCGTACTAAACTGCTGTGATGGCTATTGCCTGCTCTTTTGATTGTACTTTATCTAGCACTTCACAAGGTTTATAAACTCAATATCGGACTAATATGATAAAAAAAATTCAGGTGGGAAAAGTGAGAGGGTAGGCAAGAAGGTCGAAAGGAAAACAAAAAAACGTATCGCTGATATATAGCTCGCTCATGCAAGGCACAAATACAGGGGTAGGGTCCTCGACGTAGTAGACATTCTGCTTCTATAGATATTAATTAGTATAATGTTATTCAAGATAGCTTAGCAATTGTTAAATGCGCGGATGTACTTTTCAGCCCCCAACAGAGGGGCGAAGTTGCAACTAAGCTAAAGTGCAGTCAAAGCTGGAGCTCAACTGCTAACACAATAAGATGTGACTATAGTGCGCCTGGCAAGTTGCATGTTGCACTATATTACGACCAGTAATTTCCCTTGCCGAGCATATATGCCAATTGCCATTACGTGGGATATGGAAGAGGTGGGGTGCTTTTAGGTATTTGCTTTTTCTCTCATTTTTTGGATAGTACACTTTAAGCATGCGGTGTGTGGATGATGCCAAGAAAATTGAAAAATTTGGGCAGGCATTCGAGAAAGGGTCTTCAAAAAAATGCGAAGTAGTAGATATGAGTGCTTCCGTGCACAAATAGTCTTGTTCAATGGAGGTGTCATCAATAAATGTGTCTCAATACGGCACATCGTCATAAGGTAGCAGATGTTGCTAATAAGAAGGACGATAAATGCATTTCTGGGATGTATCCATTGCAATCTTACGGCGACGTGCATCCTGATTGCCTTCGTCATAACCATGTATGTGGTACTTGTATCTGAGCCTGCATCCGTAGACGGAACTATGGGAACTTTTCTTCCGTTTTCCAAGATGGATCTTGCGACGAAGAGGGACAGACCCTTTTATTCGAATTGTGTGAATACTCAGGACTATTTGTTGAATCCATCGTACATCAAGCAGAATGCCTCGTTTGTCATGCTAACAAGGAACGGGGAGCTAGAAGATGTTATCAAGACTATCAACAGTATAGAAGAGCATTTCAATCAGTGGTTCCACTATCCATATGTGTTCTTAAATGACCAGCCGTTTGAAGAGGACTTCAAAGCAAAAGTACGTGATGTTACAGTGGGCGCGCTGGTGGAATTTGGCACTATCGATGAGATATCTTGGAATTTTCCCAGTGACGTAAAGGATACGTTCGAGTTCTACAACGCAATTGAGGATCAAGGTGATAGAAGCATACTTTACGGAAACTTAGAATCATATCATAAGATGTGCCGGTTTTATTCAGGATTATTTTACAAGCACCCGCTAGTACAGAAGTACGAATGGTATTGGAGATTGGAACCCGATGTTGAGTTTTTCTGTGATATTACCTACGATCCCTTTTTGGAGATGCTCCGAACTAATAAGAAATATGGATTTACGATCATCATCCCCGAATTGTATTGGACAGTCCCAAATTTGTTTAGACACACTAAAAGCTTTATTAGTCAAAAAGGCGTTACGCTTGGGTCATTATGGAAACTATTTACAAAGGATTACGACATTTTTGAATCCGGTGATCCGGAGTTACGGGACTGGATCAACTATGATTTTCAGGCCAAGGCTAAGATATCCGAAAAGATAGCCATCGAGCAGCTTTTGAAAAAGGTTGATGATTTCCAACAGATAAATGATGACAAAGAGGGAATAATGAATTTGATACATAAGGCTCGCTCTAGAAAGCATATCGTAGAAGACAAATTTTTTAATGAAGAGTACAATCTATGCCATTTCTGGAGTAATTTTGAGATTGCGCGGCTAAGCGTGTTCGACAATGACATTTACAACAGTTTTTTTCAATATTTGGAGAAAAGTGGTGGATTTTGGAAGGAAAGATGGGGGGACGCTCCTGTTCACTCTATTGGATTGTCGCTAACTCTGGATTTGGACGATGTACACTATTTTAGAGACATCGGATATAGACACTCCACAATACAGCATTGTCCACATAATGCCATGGGGAATGAGGAATTCTCCTACTTAGCCAGTGACTCAAAATTCAAACGTAAAAACGCGGCCTACGACGAGGGAAGGGAATTTGGGTGTGGCTGTAGGTGCAGATGTCCCAAGAAAAAGCGTGAAATTGAGGATTCCATGGGTTTCTGCGTGAATATTTGGGTAAATCTGCTTAATCAACAGAGAGGACACGAACGCCACGTCGAAGTACTCAACGGCAATGAAATGGAGGAGCACATAAGGGAAGACTATCTAAGACAGTTCGGAAACTAGTTTCTTTTATCGAGACTTATTTTTAATATATATAGTACATGAAATAATAAAAAACCGAAAAATGCATACATAAGGTTCTATTATATTCCCAATAGAATGATCGTTATTTTATTTTTTGAAAGGCATGAAAATAATTTCAAACACCGATTGTTTAACCACCGAAACCATATAAGGTTCTACCTTGTCTCTTCAAAGCATAAACAACATCCAAAGAAGTAACAGTCTTTCTCTTGGCGTGTTCAGTGTAAGTAACAGAGTCCCTGATGACGGATTCCAAGAAGGATTTCAAGACGGCTCTGACTTCTTCGTAGATCAAACCAGAAATACGCTTGACACCACCTCTTCTAGCTAATCTTCTGATAGCTGGCTTAGTGATACCTTGAATGTTATCTCTTAGAATCTTTCTGTGACGCTTGGCACCACCTTTTCCTAGACCTTTACCACCTTTACCTCTACCGGACATTATTTTATTGTATTGATTGTTGTTTTTGCTACTCTTTTGAACAAGATGTAGAAAAAAAGATAGAGAAAAGAATAAATTAAGCGAAAAAAAAAAATCTCTTTCACCGCCTCATCCTAATATACTTATATATGATATAACTACATACGCACAAACACGTATGTATCTAGCCGAATAACAACAGCCCAGGCGCGAGTGAACAACATATTAAATTAAACGCCTTCTTGTCAGTTGTTTTGTTCTGGTCTGGTCTGCATTTCGCGCCCGAAAAAGCTTGAGACGCGAAGCTCCCAGAACGTCCTGCCATACAAATGCGAAACTCTCGGTCTAGTACCACTTTCCCGGCGCCAAACGACCACAGTTGTCCGTTCCGAGCACTTCGCATTAAGCGCGTGAAACTATTGGCACGCCATAAGGGGTTCCTACGGATGGGAGTTGGTCATTTAGCGTTCATTATCGCCCAATGTGACGCACAATCACGGCTATGGCTCGGTGTCAAAACATAGTTTGCGTGATAACAGCGTGTTGTGCTCTCTCGCGTTGCTTCTTGTGACCGCAGTTGTATATAAATAATCTTTTTCTTGTTCTTTTATATAGGACCACTGTTGTGTGACTTCCACTTTGGCCCTTCCAACTGTTCTTCCTCTTTTACTAAAGGATCCAAGCAAACACTCCACAATGGCCAGAACTAAACAAACAGCTAGAAAATCTACTGGTGGTAAAGCCCCAAGAAAACAATTAGCCTCCAAGGCTGCCAGAAAATCCGCCCCATCTACCGGTGGTGTTAAGAAGCCTCACAGATATAAGCCAGGTACTGTTGCTTTGAGAGAAATCAGAAGATTCCAAAAATCTACTGAACTGTTGATCAGAAAGTTGCCTTTCCAAAGATTGGTCAGAGAAATCGCTCAAGATTTCAAGACCGACTTGAGATTTCAATCTTCTGCTATCGGTGCTTTGCAAGAATCTGTCGAAGCATACTTAGTCTCTTTGTTTGAAGACACTAATCTGGCTGCTATTCACGCTAAGCGTGTTACTATCCAAAAGAAGGATATCAAATTGGCCAGAAGACTAAGAGGTGAAAGATCATGAATATAAAGCGGGAATTTTTTTTTTTTCTATGCATTTAGACTGGGGGGACATCATACAAACATCTCCTTTTTTAATACATTATTCATCTATCTATTCGCAATGCTTTTAACGACATAAGGAGGGTATATATGCTGTAATTTATCGTTTACAGACATAATTGCGGGGCTAATTTTTAGATGCTTAGATAGTATACGTAATTTTATAACCGGCAAGAAACCATGTATAATAATTATCAATAAACATCATTTTCGAAGAGACTAGTTACGTAAAGGTAATCACTGTCTACATATTACCATTGTAGAGGCAACCAGTTGTTTTTACTAGCAATCCTCTTAATTTCGTCATCGTCATACATCTCGATGAACTGCTGATCAAGCGCCCTGGCCTTCGGAAATGCGAAACGTCTGTACTCATCAAAAATCATCGTTAGCGACCAATTTTGTAGTTTTCTTATACAACCAATCAAACACCCCGTTCTATGTTTGCCTCTATTACAATGTATCAGTATCGGTTGATTCGCAGGATTCAACACGATTTCTAGTGCCTTTGTCAGTAGATGAGACGGTATATTAACAAATGGCTCCTTATTACCGCTCATTCCAACTTGATATAATTTTATACCCGTTAACTTCAAAAAATTTAGATTTTCCTGCGGATATTCTTCCGGAATTAGTACCAAGATGGATTTCAACTTTAGTCTTTCATGCAAAAACGAAAAGTTCTCTTGTCGTGGGAAACTGCTACGGTATATCTCCCCAACGACGTGGCTAAAGTTTTCGGGAGGAATCACCTCTTTATTAATGACGTGATTTAGTGTGTTCATTACTTCTATAGTCTTTTGATGGTGCTCATTAGAATCATATCTGTCATCCTCGTCTTCATCAAACTCCTTCCGAGGAATATCTGACTTTTCTTCCCCGTGAAATCGCTTTAGTACTTCGTTAAATTCTACACTGAGAAGCTTGTCTTCTTGAATTATGTTATGGATATCTCTACCATCGCCATTGTCTATCAGTAACTTGCCATCTTCCTTGATTAGTCGTATGATTTCTGCCTCATTTTCTATCAAATCGTCAATCTTGCTGCTGCTTTTCGGATCACTTCCCTCATCATTCTTTGCTTGATATAAACCCATCTCCTTTTAAACTTTAGATGAAAAAGAAAAATTGATCCAGAAGAGAGTAGATAAAAAGCCGAACTGTAGCAAATTCAAAAATTAGAAAGTATTATTTAGTTACTGTCTTCAATTGAATCTTCTTTCCCAGTATCATTATTAAGCATTTCCTTCTCTTGTCTCTCAAGTTAACTCACGCAAAATTATTTTTATTTCCATTCCTTGAATTAAAGCCCAGCTTTTTTTCCATCTGGCGGGAATTGTCTGCTATTTTTTACCCGCGTCATCAAAAATATTGATAGCATAGTCTAATAATCAAACGCTTACAGATCAATAGATACTCATCCCGTAGCGCAGCGTACGTACTGTGCGTTCCGAATCTTGCAATTGCAAGAAGGATGTAAGCGCTTTTTTTAGACATTAATTTTTCCCTTATGTAGCTGGCAAAGTCGATATGTACTATAAAAAGCCATTGCAGTAGTATTATTCCCGGTTGCTTTCAAGTTGGCGAGCCACAAGACTCAAGGCCCGCTGTATATTTTTACTGGGAAACAGATTTAAGTGTTCACAGATTGAAATTTTTATTAAGACCTATTAAAGTGAAATACTGACAGA
>ERZ794936.346-NODE-346-length-24461-cov-5.538638_pt1 | contig 24461 bp, 12 predicted proteins | sample MGYA00511083_ERZ794936 | MGnify/ENA primary metagenome ERZ794936 (study PRJEB30137, sample SAMN04331409) | food metagenome | isolation source: Y2 must sample point D1 replicate A | place: Australia: South Australia | collected 2014 ... | reverse complement strand
TTTGAACTTATGCTTAAAAAAAGAGACCAGTTTTTGGTTACAGTTGAAAAGGAAATGTTTTGGAAAAATATTGTGATAATGGAATTAATTTTTTTTTTTGTACTTTTATTTGTTAACATTTTAGTTTTTGGCTTCAGAGGATCTGCATTATTCAACATTGCTGTCTACACCTTGGCTAAACGGATAAATTTTATTTTGCTAGATTTATTAGTGTCCTACTTGATCTATAAAGGCTTCAAAGAAAAAAAATTCAAATATTCATATGAAGTTTGCGATAAGGACTCGCAAGAGTATTACCAATCATATGGTAAAAGTGTTTTTGGATCCAATTTTTTGAGCGAGTTTGATGATTCTGACAGAGGTTACAAAATTCAAATATTCAAGGATAAGGCATCAGACGACATTAACTCAATCTGTGTTATCCAGCCAATAATTGAACTTGAAGATAAGCTTACGATTAAAATTGGATTTATGGGGACATCAACTGATAAGAAGCTTAAAACAAACATATTGAACAAAATGGTAGAAAAAGTATGTCTTGAGCAAGAAAAACTTAAACAAGATCATCCAGGGTTACAAGTAACGATCGAAATTACCACAAGATCAATTGATGCAGAGTTCCATAATTTTTTGATAAACTTCAAAGAATTCAAATTTGCCAAATATGAGACTAACGAATTCAAATTATTTAAAGAATTCGATAAAAAGACTTATACTAGAGAATGAGTTGTATATAATAACATTCTATTTATGAAAAAAGAGTTGATTCACGTGACTTTTAGAAACGCGAATTGTATCACTCATTTAAAAAAGTTTTCCAATTTTTTTAAAACAGAATCTACTTATTTCGTCTCTTTAGCTACATTTTATCAATATCAAAACAGTTCACCAAATTGTAAGTATCTATTCGTTAAAACTTATCGTTTGTGTGTGGTTCGAATTTTATTTTTAATTAATGTTTAATCAGTCCGCAAACATCGAGTTACCCGAACTTCCAAGGCAACTGCCAAGCAAGCACAGCTATAAAGTCGTGCTAAAAGATGCTGAGACTCCATTGAGACTTGTGTCTTTCAATGTAAATTCTATAGCAACTGTTATGCAGTACTATCCAATGACAAAATTATCATCATCAATGAGAAATCTAAACACATTTTATAATTGGCTTGAAGCAGATGTGGTGTGTTTACAAGAACTCAAAATCACAAATCCTATACTGCCAGGAGTTTCGCAAAGCATGAATAGTGGTAGCAAGTTACTGCAACAGCATTGCTTTCTTTCTGATTACACATGCTTTGCCAGTTTGCCTAAAGCTAAGAAAAGCTATTCTGGAGTTGGCCTTTACACAAAGAAAACTTTTCCATTTAAAATCATAAAGGTGGAAGAAGGTATCACAGGGTTTTTGCCAGTCGCCAACATATCCACAAAAAACTATGAAATTATTCATGAAGGGCCTTTTAAAAATTTACAATATAAGACTAGTAAAGGAACCCTTGTGAATTGCTATCGAAGTGATGAGAGTTTAGGATTAGGTGGGTACGAAAACATAGATGTTTTGTACAACGATGATGTAGAAAGGGCTTTGGAACTGGATTCACAAGGAAGAGCTATTGCTATAGAACTAGAAAATGGTTTAGTAATATTTGGATGTTACATACCTGCAAACTCGCAATTAACTGAAGAAGGCCTGTTATACAAAATGCAGTATTTGAAAGTTCTTTTCAAAAGAATAGAAAATTTGATTGCCCAAGGGAAATCTGTTGTTTTAATGGGTGATTTGAATGTATGCAAGGATATTCAAGATAGCGAAGAAGCATTACAGCTTGCTAAAAGATTCTACAGCGAAGCTAAAGGTGAAAAGATAAGCAATGATATAAATTTTGAGTTCATCAAAGAAAAACCAGAAAGATTTTTTTTCAACCAGCAATTAATGAACTCTAATTTCAAAATTCCTAATAACTACAAAGGCACGATGTTAGATTGTATTAGATATTTACATCCTAAACGAAGGAAGATGTACACTTGTTGGAATACTATGAAAAATGCAAGAGCTGTAAATGCTGGTTCAAGAATAGACTACGTTTTATTATCTAAGAATTATACAGATAAGAAGATTAGAGTTTTGAACGCTGATATACTGCCAGAAATTCATGGAAGCGATCATTGTCCAGTGTATTCAGATTTGTCTTTGGATTTTATATTTGACGATAAAACAGTTGTTTCACCACAAGTGAATAGATTTGAGGCAAAGACATTTTACAAGCTTATAAACAATGATATAACGAAAATGTTTGGAACCAGAAAAATTAAAGCTTCAAATAACAAGGAAAATAGCCTAATATCTGGAACCAAAAATAAAATTGTTAAACCTCAAAAAACTATTGCAACAATGAACGCAAAAGTTGATGGATTTTTCAAAAAAAAAGACTCTTCTACCATGAGCTCTAAAAGCAGTTACCCAGAAAGTAATGAAACATCAACAGTGATGACTGATGTGGACCTTTACAATTCTGATGATGACGAATTTTTACCTAGCATAGATGATAAAGTACCCATAGAAAGTTCTTCAGAACGAAGAGATTTCATTCAACAGAAGCTGGATGCAATCAAATCAGATGTCAAATTGCAAAATGACTTAAAGAAACACAATCTAAATAATGATATTCCTCTTTTTGTTGAAGCACAAGATGCTCGGGAAGTAGGCTTAACAGTAGAAGACAAATTGAAGCGTGATAAGCTGAGATCACTTTTGGACTCTACCAATGGTAAACACGCAAAGATACCATTGTGCAGGCACAAAGAAAAGGCCATAATAAAGGTTTCTCAGACAAAAGGTAAAAACTTTGGAAAGAAGTTCTATTGCTGTAATAGACCATTGATCGTATCTGATAGCAAAAAAAGGATAAATACTGACACTGAAAACGAGTTTAGTTGTGGGTTTTTCAAATGGGTATCATAATTAAAAAGTTTATAAATTGAATATATATTCTTATTCTTCTAATTGCTCTATGAGTTTCTTTTTCCATAACGCTTCTTCATCGTTTATCTCCAATTTTCCAAACTCATCGGTTTTTTGCAATACTGCGCACGTCAAAATTTTCCCATCGATCAATTTATAGTTGATATATGTGTTGATAGCATTAGAAAAGATTTTGTCATCCATCTTAGAAACTTGAATGTATGCTATATTCACGTAGCTGCTACCTATAAATATCTTTTTTGTATTAAGAATTGTGTGTTCTACACCTTGTCCAAATAACCCGTGATTCTTACCTAACGCTTGAAGTATATATTGCTTCCAAGTCAACTCATCTATTGTTAAATCAGCGTCTTCTTCAGACATAGTTGTAAGCTTCAATTTATATAGATACCATTCATCTGACTTCATTTTCAAAACTAAATATATTAATGTAATTATTTAATACTTTTTCAAATGGTTGTATTTTTCAAGGGTTTATTGAAATGTTAGAAAATTTGAAATTGATTTGCAAGAGGAAAAAAAGCTGACATTTTCATTCTTATATATACAAACGGATATAAAGGCAAAAATCAAAAGCAAACGAATGTACAATTAAATCTGAAATTTCGGTACATATATGTATATACAAATCTAATTATTGTTTTATTAATGAGCATCATCAGCTTCTGGTCTATCTGAAAATGGTTTGAAAGAGTCGGTATCGTCATCCATCTCATCAATGTCGAAATTTACATCATCATCATTGATTGCTGATAAATCATTAGCATCTGCGTCATTTCCAAATAACAAATCGTCATCTATAGAGTCATTATCAAATGTGTTATAAGTATTATCATTTGGAACAGAAAAATATTCAGGATTTCTGAAACCTTGTCTTCTTACACCAAAGGTATTTGCAATTTTGTTGAAAATGCTACCCATTGGTTTGCCAACCTTTCTGTATATATTGGATAAACCAAAGAATCCAATAACCCCAACAGATACAATTTTGTTAATGATCACATCAGTCAGATTCTCTTCAATAATATCATCATCGTTATCATCGCTCAATCTGATCTCGCCAAATCTGGAAAATCCACCATTTCTTTTAATACCACGATCATAAACAAACCATAATGTAATCAGCATCAAGCCCAATGGTAACACTACAAAGAAACCGGCTTTCAAAGAAGAAACTGAATGGAGCTTTTTAAATTCTTCTTCTTTACCAGGACATGCTCGTGGCAATGAGGAAGGCTGGTCCAAAATTTTACCCCCCTCACATGTAGATAAAGAGATCTTTCTATAACCAGTTGGATGGAATACTTCCACCAAATCCGGATTCTTAGCACAAACATCAGATGGATCCAATGGAGATAATCCCTCGCCTAGCTTACAAACACCGTTTTCAGAAAGTTCATAATTGTAATCACATTCGTAGTCGTCTCTAGTACAGGCACAATTTTTGGTTATTTTGTATTTATTTTCTAAAGGAGCCATTCCGACAAAGCACTCTGGGTTTTTTTTGTAGATGTAATCCACTTCATGTCCGAAGATACATTTGGAGTCTGGATGCTGAACAGGTTTATATCCAAAGTCATTTGAGTCGTCAACTGAACACTGTCTTTTGTACATAGATGCAAAATCTATAGCAATGGTAAAATCAGAACATATCAAAACAAAGTTTAATGAAGCATCAGTTGGGTTTGTAATCAAATCGTGTATTTCTACAGGCTCATCTGCAATTTTTAAAGTTTTCCAAGTTTTACCTTGATCTTTAGAATACAAAATACTATCGGTTTTTTCGTAGCTTGCTAAAACAAATAAATTACCTCTATCACCAAATTCGTATTGATAAGGTTTATCACTTATTTCTTCCCAAGTTATACCACCATCAGTAGATAAATATGTTGCAGATTGATCATATGGTAACAATGTGTCTCCAACATTACCTACACCTATCAACAATCCAACTCCTGCACCAGACGTAATGGTGTCTCTTATGTCTTGTCTTTCAGTAAATCCATGTAGGTTCAAAGAACATTTTTCCAAACCTTGTCCAGAGCAATCATATTTGATTCCTTTAAAAGATTTCTTTGGTGGAGTCAAGTATCTGAAAACACCACCATCGTTGAACGATATTTTAGTTTTTAGCTTTTTGTCTTTAGAGCCAGGATTGGTAACTACATTGCTAATAAAAACACCATCTAATCCACCCACATATTCAAAATCAATAAATCCATATTTATCTCTATTCACTGCAGTTTCAATTGTCACAAAGTTTGTACCGTTGTAATTTGACTTTAGTAAAGCACCATATTCTTTATCTGGTCCCATTTCTGTTGTTAAGTGCATAATAATGGATCCTGCTGAAGAGCCAGCAATAGTAAAGCTTCTTTGATTAAAATCCTTAAATTTCTTTGGTAATTGAACACCAGCGTATTCTTTTCCATCCATCGTTATAAATGCTCTTAAATTATCGTCTTCAACAATCGCAAATACAGTAAAGTTTTTATAGCTAACAAATCCTAAACTGTTTGCATCATAAACAACTTTTTTGTCGTTTTTAAAGTAATCAGTAGATGAAACTATACTTGAAAATTGTTGATCTCTGTTCTTAACTTCACAAACAATTAAATTTTCGTCTGCGCTTGGCAGGGTGGAACCTAAGAATTCACAATGAACAGCGTTTTCTAATAAAATGTTGAAAGTCTTACCGGAATCTTTAGAGATATATGCGTTAGCATGACAATCCTTGCTAAATATGCTTTCACAGTGGCTACCGCCATAATAAATCAACTTGCTTGAATCCTTGGCACTGACATCTAATGGGAACATTAATTGAATAGAATCAGATGGAATAGAATTACTATGTTTAACAAAGTTTTCACCTGCATCATCAGTAACAAAAAGGTTGTTTTTTGTTGTCAAAATATAGGCAACCTTTCCAAAGTGTTTGTTGAACAAAACCTCAACAATTTCTTCACCACTTTCCAAACTTCTAAATTTCTCAAAACTTACACCAGCATCAATAGATACATATAGACTACCGGTATCAGTTCTAACTAAAATAGAGTTTCTTTCCCATGTATTAAAGTATTGGTATTTAACCACCTTGCCATCAAATTGCATAATATCATGAACAATTACTTTATCATCTCCTTTTGACAATCCTAATTTTTCACAATCAATTTTTTCTTTCTCTATAATGAAATTATTGCTGTTTTTACATTCATTATTAAACTTCAGTCTTTTGACCGGTAGCTCTATAGACTTAGAATTATCTTTCAAACATACTCCAGATTCAGTGATCAGGGCTTTGTCTAATACACAATTTCCGCTTTCGTCTTTGATAAATTCCGAAGAGCATTCAAAGTCATCCTCAGTACAATCACAAATATCAATTATCGTTTGAAGATCTTTAAACTCGGTTCTAATCAAACATTTGCTATCTGGTTTTCTTTTATGGTATGAATATCTTTTACCATCTATGCAGCTTCCAGAGTTTAATTTGACGACTTCTATGTCATCATTACCACAGCTTTTCTTGTCAAAGGCTTCAGTAAAATCAATAATGTAATGGAAATCAGTACTCAATTTTGCTCCATCAGCTTTATAACCTGAAGCAATGAATTGAAACCCTGATCCATCTAATACCAATGGCTGAATTTTGCTCCAAAATAATAAACCTTCTTCGCCATTTTCTTCCTTCAATTCGAATTCTTGCCAAGTTAAACCTTGATCCAAAGAATAGTAAAATTCTTGTAAAAAGTCACCATCAGAATTAGGATCATTATGGAAAGCGACAATTATATTACCGTAATCACCGTAAGCAAAATCAACAGCGTGATCAAATGCCTTTTCCCAAGTCTTACCAAAGTCTCTTGTAACAAAAGTCATTGTCTTGCTATCAATAAATTCTGCATCTAAATCATCAGTTTCACTAACAACACCTATGACTGAAGCTATACCAGGTGTCATTAGTCTGTCACCAAAATTTATACCAGAGAAATCAAATGATAAGTCGCTAAGGCGTGTTTGAAGTCTTAAGCTACACTTTGCAGAAGTTTCAGTGTTACACATAAAACTTTTATCGTTTTTCACATTAAATTTATCCCAAGAATTGCCATCGTCAAATGAAATGAACCCAGGAGTCATAAAGAGCTTGATAGAATCTTCTTCGTTAGCTTCGGAGGGGAAGTCAACTTTAGTCTTTGAAAGAGTAAAAACACCTTTGAAGTTGAACAGTCTGTTAGTAAGAGTATAAAAACTTTCATCGTCATTTGGTACTAAGTTTTTTGTAGCATCATCTAAAGACGTAAATTTATAACCAGATGAATCACTGATGTAGGTCTTTTGCGTCATTATGTACTCATAATGACCTCCATCTATCTCAGAATTTGGTTTTGGAAGCTTCTTAAAAAAGTTTTTACTTAAAAATATTAGATCATCTTGACAAATGGCTGATGTATAGCTCTCTTCATCTTTGCTGGTTGTATCTGCTGGAATAATAGCCTTGTTAAAGGTCTTACCTAAATCATTGGAAATGTATAAATCTTGCTCGCCATAAACGTTGTAGTTATCTTTGGGGACATAAACCAAAATGTACGGGTATCCAATACTATGCCAATTAACATAAAAGTCTTTTAGGCCATCAACAACTTCTATAGTTTTTCCCAAATTAGTAGATTTTACCATTTCCCGCTTTACGTCTGTTATGTAGGAGAAATCATCTGATTCTTTAACTAAATCATAAGATTTTTGTACACACAACAACTCAGACGTGCTTACCTTGTCACCAATTTCTTTATCTAAAAACTCACACTCAATTGATAAGTAATCATCACTAGTAGTATCAATATATGTAAATGATTTACCTTTATCTTTACTAATAAAAGCGACTTCTGCTTCCGTGTACAGATTATCTTCTTCCTTTTGGGCTTCATATTCTAATGAGATATAATAGCTAACCAAAATGTTATTGAAATCGGAATTTGTATTAATTCCGACTAAATGGTAATTACCGACTTTAAATGAACCCAAATTTAACGTTAAGATTTTTTTTGCTATTTTTTTGCCAGCATCATCAATGTAGCTTTTCATTGAAATGAAATCAAAAGAAGCACCTTTGTTTTCAGTGACCAAAAATCCATCAGCTAAACCTTGTTTAAAAACAAAACTTCTTTTGTCGCCGTGAAAATAATCTTTTTCAATATATGAAGGAATAAAGTATTGGTTGTCGTTTACTATATCGTTCCACTTTTTCAATTGCTTTTCTGAAAAGTCTTTCAAAGATTTAACCTGCTTTGGAACATTACTTTTATCCCAGCTGTCACCAGCATTGCTGCTGTATTTCAATTCATAACTTTTTCCTAAGGATAAAAGCTGATGCGAATCGTCAAATCTAATTATTTTGTTTGAGAACCCTCCTTTATTCGAATGCTTTTTTTTTGAATCCTTAGGTTTATCATCAAATTTAGGATCAATCAAAGAGTCTATTCTAGTAACTTTCGGTATAAATTTTTTGTCATCTTCTGCATGGATTATTGAGCATAGTAACCCTACGAAGTTTAAAAAAAGAAGCCAAGAAAGCTTCGTCTTTTTATTCAATATCATGTTTTATGTAGTCAATGTTTTCTTTTTTTTTTTTGTTTTTACTCCTTGTAATAGTTTTAATAAATATGTATAGTGAAAGTTTCTTATATTATAACTATTTTTGCTATGGTTTATTATATATAAAGAAATCTTTACAAATTAGGTTAAGGAAATGCCATATTTTTTTTAAAAACTTACATTCAATAAGAAAATACTTTGTTTATGTTTTTTTTTTCTCCCTATTTTTTCTCCCTAATTTTTTGCCTGATCTATTTTTCGCTGTATGTTTTTTTTTTTTCTGATAAAAAATAAAAAGCCAACAGATGTTTTATGTCGGAGATAATTCCTTAAAAATTGAAAAGTGTTCTTTAAAACATATGGTAGCGTGTTCTTATTTATTGGTGAGAAGTAGACATTTAACAAATACGGAACCTTATCTCCGGTATACCGGAGATAGGTAGATAACAAAAGTGATGTATTTATTTTTATAGGTGAGTACGCACGTGATAAAGAAACGTGAAGTGTGTCACTTATAAGAATAACAGAATGGAATAGCATTGATGCCGCAATGAACATATGGATTTTTTATCCTGACAAGTTCGGCACGTGCATATTTGTCAAAATGAGGTTTAAACAGTGTCTAAATGAGGAAATAGTTAAACGTATGTAGAAATAAAATAAAAAAATGAAGCAAATTACATTTTGATTCTAAAACACATCTGAAATACTATGTATAATTAGCAAAATTCATTTTTTCTTTTAATTTTAGGTGCATGTATATATTTTGTTAGTGGTTAATAGACTTCTATTTGATTGAAACAGTAAAAACAAAAACAAGAAATTAAAAAAAAGTTTTATATTTTAAATTTAACACAACCCCAAAAGACATCAAATATCCAAGAAAAGAGCAGTGTTTGTATACATAATATAAATTTAGTTGTTTAGTATCTAGTTATATAACATTTAATGGCAAAAGTACTATTTAACATTACAACAGATTTTCAAATAGAAAGTCTTTTAGGGCAAGGTGCATATGGTATAGTGTGTTCAGCTTTACATAAGCCTACGGGAGAGACTGTGGCCATTAAAAAAATTGAGCCATTTCAAAAACCGTTATTTGCTATAAGAACTCTTAGGGAAATAAAGGTTTTGAAACATTTCCAAAGATGTGGAAGTGATGGACAAGGTCATGAAAATATTGTTCACCTATACGACATTCAGAAACCAAAGAGTTTTGCTGATTTTGATGATATCTATATTATTCAAGAATATGTTCAAACAGATTTGCATAAAGTCATCAATTCTCAAGTATTAAGTGATGATCATTTACAGTATTTCATATACCAAATTCTTAGAGGATTAAAGTTTATACACGGATCAGGCTTGATCCATAGAGATCTAAAGCCATCCAATTTACTGATCAACAGTTCTTGTGATTTAAAAATTTGTGATTTTGGGTTGGCTAGATTGGACCCCGATTTGGTTGATAATAAAGGCGATGACGAGCAACTTGATAAAATGTTAATGACCGAATATGTTGCAACCAGATGGTATAGGGCTCCTGAAGTCATGTTAACAGCATCTGATTACACTAAAAGCATTGATGTGTGGTCTGTAGGATGTATTTTGGCTGAGCTTTTATTAAAAAGACCTATTTTTCCAGGGAAAGATTATAAAGATCAGCTTATAAAAATATTTGCAGTTTTAGGAACTCCTTCAATGGATTCTTTGAACAAGCTTCCTAACAAAAGAGCAAAGATGTATATTTTAAACGAATTACCGCATTTTGAAAAAAGAGATTTGATGAGGTTTTTTCAAGAAAGATCCGCTCCACAGCTTCATGTCAATCCACTAGCAGTTGATTTGATTGAAAAGATGTTACAGTTTGACCCAAAAAATAGAATTTCAGTAGATGATGCACTAAAACATTCATACTTGGCAAGCTATCACGATCCGGATGATGAGCCTAGTGGCCAATTGCTGACAGAAGACTTTTTTAAGTTTGACAAGTATAAAGATAGATTAAACCTAAAAGATTTGAAGACTTTACTCTGGAATGTAATCTTTGAAGATATTTAATTATATCTCAAAATAAGAGTTTTTTTTCCAGGTAGCAGGTAAACCAATATTTGTCATGTGCAATTCATCAACGTTGAGGGTTTTCAACCAAAAATAACATTAAACAAAATATGGTGCGTTTTATTACAGTATTTGGGGGCGCTTTTTTTTCTTACTCGTACTATATTGCGCCCATCATTTTCAGCATGGCTGAATGGAAAAATATATATATATATCCGTAGTATAATTCGCTTAGGAAGACAAATTCAACTGAACAAGTTACAATGCTTCCATAAACCCGACGTGTATTTTTAATATTGAGTTAAATTTTTAAGAAAAAAAAAAAAATGCAATAAGTCATCAAAACACACACAGAAGTAGTAACAATTTTTAATAATCGGGGTACTCAAACACGTTTTTTCCTGATTTTATATAGCAAGTATACAGTTATACTACAGAGCGTATTTACTTTTATAAACTTTTGTTGAGGGTTCTTATCAACTTTTGATACATAATTAAAGATATATGATTACGATTTTTCATTCTCTTTAATTGATGTATGGCTTAGAGTCGTGATAACAAATGCTGTACATTTCATATAAGTGATTTAAATTCGCTTACTGTTACAACTATAAAGCATCAGCAAGTTTATACATTTTTATCAAAGCCAAATAGAGACAAGAAGTTTATCTTCAATGTGTTTTTGTGAATTTTGTTATATTTTTATGAAGCGAGAAGTCGGTAAATATTTTGAACTGTCTCACTCCCCTAAAATTTTAATGGGAGCATTATTTAAACTTATTCGGAATAAGGCTAAATACTGAATTTTCCCAGAAGGGCGTGACTTGAACAATACCAAAAAAAAAAAAAAAAATCACTCATTTTTTATTTATTTATTCAAACAAATTTGTTAAACCGAAAAAAAACCCTATCCTATCTGTGATTCCATAACAAGCAAATATGTGTGGGGAGGTGTACTTGTAAATATGACATCTTTCAAAAAAAAATTATTCAAGAAACTTTGAGCAGTCGTATATAAACCACTTGTAATAAGATGTTTACTTTTTTTTTTTTAATCTTTAATAAAAAATGTTTATTGGTATATATTATAACTACATATTGATAAAAAAATTGATAAGAAACCAGAATAAAACAAAAAATAAACTCAAACATTAACAATATAATAAAAAAAAACTTAACATGTCTGCTCTTTTCAAAAGTCGTGTACGTAACAAACTATTTTTAAGCAAATTTGTAGAGAATCCAACAGATGTTGTGAGAGCTCATTTTAGAGACAAACAACACATAGGATTTTCTGGATTTACCGGAATTGGTGGTCCAAAGGTCATCCCTAATGCTTTATGTGAATATACTAGATATCACCATTTGAACATGCCTGGAGACACTGAAAGACAAATGAGATTTAATCTGTATGTTGGTGCCTCTTGTGGTGTTGAAGAAGACAAAATGGCATTGGAAAATATGATTGCCAAAAGAACTCCTCATCAAGTTGGTAAGCAAATCAGAAAAAGAATCAATAGTGGAGATACATTGTTTTTTGACAAAAATTTATCCTTATTCCCTCAAGAACTGTTATCCGGGTTTTACAACAAAGATTTGAATTTACCTGATCCAACAAAAACTGATGCTTTACCATCTAATGTTCTAGATATTGCTGTAATTGAGGCCACTGGTATTGATGAGGATGGAGGTATAATCTTAGGTCCTTCCGTTGGTGCCACTCCAGAATTTTTAGCTGGTGCATCCAAAATCATTATAGAAATCAACACTACCATAAGAGAAATGAAAGGTCTACATGACTTAGTACTACAAAAGAATCCTCCTTTTAGACAACCATTAATGCATACTAAGGTTGATCAAAGATTAGGCTCTGAAAAGCTTTACATTGATGCTTCCAAAGTTGTTGCTGTTTTAGAATCCAAAATTGAGGACCACATTCCTGAAAATTCCGCTGCTGATGAAAACTCTGCTAAAATTGCCTCACATTTAATTGCCTTCTTTAAAGATGAAGTCAAGCACAACAGAATGCCTAAGAATCTTTTCCCATTACAAAGTGGTATTGGTAATGTTGCAAATAGTGTTATTGGTGGACTAGCAAACTCTGGTTTCAAAAACTTGCAAGTCTTTACAGAAGTTTTCCAAGACTCATTCCTAGATTTGTTTGCCAATGGCTCTTTAGACGTAGCTTCTTCAACTTCTATAAGATTAACACCAAACGGAATGAAAAGATTAGATAAAAACTGGGATTCCTGGTCCAAAAAAATTATATTAAGACCACAAACCGTATCAAATAATCCAGAATTGATCAGAAGACTTGGTGTTATTGCTATGAACACTCCAGTAGAAGTTGACATATACGGACATGCCAACAGCACTTGTGTTTTAGGATCTAAGATGTTGAATGGTATTGGTGGTTCTAGAGAGTTTTTAACATCTGCTAAGTACAGTATAATGCATACCATCTCTGCCAGACCTACTCCTACCGATCCAATTGGTATTACATCAGTTGTACCTTTTGTTTCACATGTTGATCAAACCGAGCATGATTTGGATATTTTTGTCACTGAACAAGGTTTAGCTGATTTAAGAGGTTTAGCCCCTAGAGAAAGAGCCTTAGAAATTATAAATAAATGTGCTCATCCTGAATACAAACCATTATTGATGAAATACTACAGTGATAGTGTCAAAAGATCTAATGGTAAGATGCACGAACCTCATGACTTGCACAAATGCTTTGAAATGTACTTCAACTTGGAAGAAAGAGGTTCTATGAGAGCTTTCAAAACAGGAGACAAATTATAATTAATGAATTAACGTAACAATATTAAACAACTATATTTAATGATATTTATAACAAAACTAAAAACAATTTGAAAATTAAGTCCTTTTCTTTGTTGTGTATTAACTCTTTAAGTTAATTAAACATTTTAGGTGTGTTTATATCCGAGCTCACGTGCGTCTTTAACACAATTTTTTTATTTTTTTTTTTTTTTCATTTTGCCATTGGCACACCAATCCTTACCGATAAAGATTACTGAGAAGAAAGAAACGAAAAAAAAAGAAGCTACAATTTCATATATAAACATATTCGACCATAAAAACACCCCCACTAGTCAAATAATATTTACAAAATGGCGAAAGAGTATCCTGATATAGCAGTTTTTGATTTGGATTATACAATCTGGCCAACCTATGCAGACACCAACATTTCTGTTCCTGTTAAATTTGATCCTGAAAACAACCATCTTGTCGATTCATATGGTTATGTAGTAAAGCTATTTCCTGATGTTCTAAGAATTTTTGAAGATCTTCAAAACCACGGTGTTACTATATTGACTGCATCAAGAACATGGGCACCAGAGGTAGCTAAAGAAATGATAGACGAATTTGGAATTAAAAAATACATTACAGCTTCTGAGTGGGGTGAAAGATCCAAGAAAGGACATATACAAGATTTATTGAAGTCTTTGGGTTACACTAAGTCAGAAATTCCTAACTTGAAGATAGCTTTGTTTGATGACGAAGGCAGAAACAAGGATGTAAGAAGCATTGGTGTTGATTTTGTCTATTTGAATGCCTCCAATGGGGTTACCTGGAGAGACTATCAAAACTACTTAGAGGGTAAAGTTAAATAAACTAAGTAAATTATTCTAACTAGAATAAAAGCTTGATGTATATAATTACGTTAACTTTGGATTGTGATTTTATATATATATTATTTTTTTTTGCACCTTTTATCTTGCTTAACCAAAAAACAGCATCAATAATATTTCACCTTAGGGGCTTTTTTTTTTTTTGATGAGTAATAAGATTAGTAATGCCCAATGTTGAAATTTTTCAAACCGCTATATTCAATAAACTACTTAAATTTTCATGTATTGAAAAAGCTAAAAGCATAGATTAAACAATAAAGTAATAACTAATACAACCCAATTATACTATAAATATATAATATATATTCGCCAAAAATGACTGATATCGTACCAGTTGTACAAACAGTTTCTGAAAGTGAAAAAAGCATTGAAACAAAAGAGGAAAACACGGCATTAAGACCTGCTGAGTTTCAAACAGGATTCCATGAATTAATGTTTCTGGTTGTTTGTGCCCTGTCCCAATTATTGAATCAAGGTGCACAGACCCAAACCCTGACTTTATTCAACACTGTTTCCAAAGACCTGAACGCTTCAAAGAATGCCGAATCGTGGCTGATGGCATCGTTTTCATTAACTTCTGGATCTTTAATTTTGATCACTGGTCATTTGGGTGACATATATGGCTGGAAGAAGATGATTATGATTGGATACGTCCTTGCATTTGTGGGTTCTTTGGTTGTGGCGTTTTCTCACTACTCAAAATCCGTTAACCAATTTATCGTTGCCAGGGCATTGCTTCAAGCCGTAGGTGTTTCATGTATCCTCCCCAACCTAGTAGGCATTGTTGGTCATATTTATGAACAAGGTTCATTCAGAAAGTTTGTGGTCATTTCCGTTATAGGTGCTGGTGCTCCCACAGGAGCTGTTTTAGGATGTTTCATGCCAGGTGTGATAACACACTTTAATCCAGAAAGCACATGGCCATGGGCGTTTTATGCATACGCCATATTGTGTGTTATTACATTTGTTATTTCATTATTCTATCTTCCTACAGGATCAGAAGGAAACAACCGAAAACTTGATATATGGGGAATGATCTTTGGAGTTTATGGTTTGGCAGGATTCAACTTTGCTTGGAATCAAGCAGGTGTAGATGGTTGGCAGAAAGGCTATAACATAGGAATCTTGGTGAGTTCAGTCATTTCCCTTTACTTGTTCTATATGGTTGAAAAAAAATCTAAGAATCCTATTTTAGATCCAAAAGTTATCAAAAACTTTAAAATCGTCACCTTATTGGTGAATGTTTTATTTGGATGGGGATCTTTTGGTGTCCATCTGTTTTACTTATACCAAGTTTACTTGAATGTAGCTAACGACGGTCCATTAGAGGCTGGTTTGAAGTTTTTGCCATTTTTGGTTTGTGGTTTAATAGCATGCGCTTTAGTTCCAGTCCTCATAAGTAAAATAACAGCTGTTGGATTAACAATGTTATCCTCTTTAGCCTTCTTTACTGGTGCTCTGCTGTTCTCGTTGACCCCTCCTGATCTTTCATTTTGGAAGATGCAATTCATAGGTGTTCTCATTTTGTCCTTCGGTATGGACTTTTCTTTCCCATCATCACAGATCATTTTGTCTGACCTATTGCCGAATGGTAATGCCGGTTCTTTGGTTTCAACAATGACAAACTACGGTATGTCATTATTTTTGGGTATTGCTGTGGTTGTTCAAAGAGAAGTCAGTTTAACCCATCCTAGCAACTCATTGCTGAAAAACATAAGAGCAGGTCAATATTTTGGAATAGGGGTTGCAGTCATAGCTTGTATTCTATCCGTAATACTTCTTATTGAAATGCACATGGATAAATCAAATGACATTTTGGAAGATCCAGAAAATGAGCTTATTTCATCTTCAAAAAATGAATTTTAAATTTTAAAATGGCAAACTTTTATAAAAATATATTCTTTTTTTTTATTTTTTATTTTTCTTTAATCATAATTATTAAATTAACAATTAAATATATACATTAACATTATTTATTTTTATTTTTTTTTTTTTATACCTAAGATGCAATCATGTTTAATCTAATTCTTCAACAATTGGTTCTTCTGGACCTTCTGGAGCAGCACCTGGGGCAGCACCTGGAGCAGCACCTTCAGCACCTGGGGCACCACCAGCAGCGTATAACTTTTGCATGATTGGGTTAGAAACAGCTTCTAATTCCTTTTGCTTATCAGAGTATTCTTCTTCAGTGGCAGTGGTGTTGTCATCTAACCAAGAAATAACTTCAGAACACTTTTCTTCTAAGGTCTTCTTGTCAGCTTCATCTAACTTGTCACCGGCTTCAGATAAGGTGTTCTTTAAGGAGTAGGCCATGGATTCTAATTGATTCTTACTTTGGATTCTTTTAGCTTCCTTTTCATCTTCTTCCTTGTATTTTTCAGCTTCGCTAACCATTCTGTCAATTTCTTCTTGACTTAATCTACCCTTATCGTTGGTGATGGTGATCTTTTCAGACTTACCGGTACCCTTTTCAACGGCAGAAACGTTTAAGATACCATTAGCATCGATATCGAAGGTAACTTCAACTTGAGGAACACCTCTTGGAGCTGGAGGAATACCAGATAAATCGAACTTACCTAATAAACTGTTATCTTTGGTCTTGGTTCTTTCACCTTCAAAGACTTGAATCAAAACACCTGGTTGGTTATCAACAGCAGTGGAGAAAGTTTCAGACTTCTTGGTTGGAATAGTAGAGTTTCTTGGGATCAACTTGGTAAGCAACAGCTTCATCAGGGTTGATAGATCTGTTTGGTTCCTTACCGTTGAAGAAGTCAGAGACTAACTTTTGAACCTTTGGAATTCTGGTAGAACCACCAACTAAGACAATTTCGTGAACTTCACCCTTGGAGACCTTGGAATCGGTTAAAACCTTTTCAACTGGTTCGATAGTGTTTCTGAATAAGTCAGCACATAATTCTTCGAATCTAGCTCTGGTGATAGAAGTGTAGAAATCAATACCTTCGAATAAGGAGTCAATTTCAATGGAGGTTTGAGCAGAAGAAGATAAGGTTCTCTTAGCTCTTTCACAAGCAGTTCTTAATCTTCTTAAGGATCTTTGGTTGGTAGATAAGTCCTTTTTGTTCTTTCTCTTGAATTCTTGGATGAAGTGGTTAACTAATCTGTTATCGAAATCTTCACCACCTAAATGGGTATCACCAGCAGTGGCCTTAACTTCGAAAATACCGTCTTCGATGGTTAATAAGGAAACATCAAAAGTACCACCACCTAAATCGAAGATTAAAACGTTATGTTCACCCTTACCTTCGTCTTTCTTATCTAGACCGTAAGCAATGGCAGCGGCAGTAGGTTCGTTAATGATTCTTAAAACGTTTAAACCAGCAATGGCACCAGCATCCTTGGTAGCTTGTCTTTGGGAATCGTTGAAGTAGGCTGGAACAGTAACAACAGCGTCGTTAACAGTAGTACCTAAGAAAGATTCAGCAGTTTCCTTCATCTTGGTTAAGATCATAGCGGAAATTTCTTCTGGAGTGAAAACCTTGGTTTCACCTTTGAATTCAACTTGGATCTTTGGCTTGGTGTCTTGTTCAACGATCTTGAATGGGAAATGCTTTAAATCGTTTTGAACATCTTCATCAGCAAATTTTCTACCAATTAATCTCTTGGCATCGAAAACAGTGTTAGCTGGGTTCATAGCAGCTTGATTCTTAGCAGCATCACCGATTAATCTTTCAGAATCAGTGAAAGCAACGTAAGATGGAGTAGTTCTGTTACCTTGATCGTTAGCAATGATTTCAACTCTATCATTGGCGAAGTGAGCAACACAGGAGTAGGTAGTACCTAAATCAATACCGACAGCTTTAGACATTTTGTTTATTTATAATATAATTATTATATTCTTGATGGTTTCTTTATTATATTCTTATTCTATAATGTGAACAAAATCAAAAATATAAAATCTAATAAAATCTGAATTTGATTATCTATTATATAGTCTTGAGAGTTGATGTATAAAATTGAAAAAAAAAAATAAATTACGTTCTTACATCCATAACTTGCCAGAACCTTCCTTATTCATTAATTGTGACCAAAGTGTTTAAATAAGACACCAGAATTTTCTAGAAAGCAATATCTTTCAATCAAGGAAAATTTTTTTCTTTAAACATATTACAAATGGCCTTTGTGATATGTATAGCTTTTTTTTCTTACTGTTATTTGTTGCTTTGAAAATGGGAAAAAAAAAATAGTAACTTTAAATCGAACATTCTAGAAAAAATGTGGGTAACTAGAACTTTGAGGTTTCGGATATAAGCATATATACTGGCGGATTTATATCTACTATTTTTTTATGGAAAGTTCTGGAAAGAATCATATATGTGTATATATATATACATATAAGTTTGGAGCAAGCACGTGATTAGTGGTGATTTTTTTCAGCTTTTTAATTAATGGGGGCAGCATATCTACACATACATTCTTATCTACTATCTTAGAGGTGAAAATCTACTGCAGCTGTGAAATTATAATGATTATATTTTAATCAGCTTTCTTGATTCTTCTATATAATTCTGAACTATCAGTCAGGTAGTACACCATATTGCATCTCTGGTAGTAATCTATGGCGATTTCCATATTGTTGATGACGGTATCCAAGAAGTGGCAATCCTTTCCTAAAAGCATGCTTTTGTAGTTGATTTCATTATCGGCATGAACAATGTGTAGATGTAATTGATAATAAGAAGGTTGGTAGTGGAAATACAATTTTACCTTTTCTATGCTGGTATTACCATATTTCTTCAAGATTTCAAATTCAACATATTTTCTGACATTCTTCAACATAAGCAAGTGGTCTTCAGAATTGAAGTCTCTGATGGATTTGAATTTAGAGTCTTTGAATAAAAGTAACAAATACATGTTTTTTATATCAGTTTCATCTGTCCATTTCATATCAGGTAGAACCAGGAAATCAGGTTCATTAAATCTCACAAATTCTTGTTCAGTTTTTCCTTGGATTATGTTGTAAACCCATTGTATAGATCCCTCGTTAATGTTGTAATCAATATAAGGTTTGACTACGTTTTTGTATATCTCTGGTGTTTCAATGACTTGAAAATTTTTGTTTTGATACTCGTACTTGGACAAATGCTTATCTGTAGCTGGGTATATCAAGTTAAACTTGTAATCAGACGCATTATCTTTTGTTTTCAATGAGCCTTCACCCCAGTGATAGCAGTCATTGTCTTTAGTATTTTTAAAATTGTTATAACTTAAAATATCAGAAGCAGTTAAATTTTGTTTGTTTATATGAAGTATAGCTCTATTTTCTTTTGAAACAGTGTCTTCACCATTCAATGAAATAAACCCATAAAGACTTAGCGATTTGTTAACTTCATCTTGGTTTAAAGTTCTTATGTATTTGAATTTTGAAAGTAATTCTTCAAGCTGAGATGGCATTCTGTGACTTCACAGTATATATGTATGTATTAGTATAGTATGCTGGGTTTCATTCTAAATCATACATTTTTCACATGATCTAAAACAAGGCGATGAAGTGAATATTTCTTGATTTTTTTTTTTTTTTTACTCCGAAGCATAACCTTGCTATCGTAAATGAAGTATTTGAAAAGATATGGTATAGAATTATATGTACTCTGATAATACAATTTTAACCTGGTTTGACTTAAAATTGATTGCAAAGACATCTAGCTTTTACTTTTTTATCAAAAAAAAAAAAAAAATCAACATTTAGTAATATTAGTTTATCAAATGGTTTTGTTAATGTATATAACATTTGTCGAAATAAGTTACTTTAATGCTATTTTGATATAACCCCTTTTAAAATGAAAGAATTGTATGAATTTATATATTTGCAATATTATTACTAGCTTTTCTAAATACCGGCTTCAAAAAGATTTTTCTAAAACAAAATAAGTTCTAACAAAAACTATATATTCTATTATACGTAACTGTTGCTTATCCTCAGTTTTGTTTCTTAACCTTTTCTTCTGGAGCTGAACTTAAAAAAGGAATCTTTATATTGATGAACTGTTTGATAATTACATTTTTGATAGTTTTTTCATAAACATTTTGAACAGTTTTTACTGATGGATTTGAAGAACTAAACTTAGTTAAAGCAATGCTTATTCTTTGATCTAAACTTATAAAGTTATTAATCAACAATTGAGTATTGTTTTCTTGGCTTACTTCTTTGGTGTCATTATAATCAATTAATCTCATCTTAATAAATATCAGGTATCCAATCAATTGAATCCAGGACTTACTTTGAAAGGTTATAGCTTTAAAAAGTAATTGTACAAATAAGTAAACTTCACACATGGAAGAAGCATTCACTAGTTTGCCCCTATGGTTTCTCAAAATTATCTCTAGATTGACCAAAAAAGTCATTGCAGATTCGGGAATGAAAGAGGTATTCTTGCTACTGCTCTTTTCATTCTTCTTGTACACATATGATAGAATATGGAAACTTGAAAATATTAGGAATGGTGGGATAGATAACAGATTGCCCTTGGAAGCAGTGATCAGCCAAATCAAGGCAATAAAAAAGTACTGGAAGTTGACGTCGCTGATCACCTTTTTCAAAGACTTCTTTTTGGTGCTTTTAGTCTTTGGTGTTAAAATGTACTTTTGAGTCAATTGCACTCCAAATGACAATAGGACACCTACAAAAATAAGCTTGTATAGCTTGGTGGATGTACAAAAGCTCAATGCATATAGTAATGCACTTGCCAATGTCAAACAATGGCCAAAAAACCACAGTTTTTCGTAAGATATGTTCTTCAGATATTTCTTGTAATCAGTAGGCATTAAAACAATGATTTGCTTGTATTTTAGGGTTGTTTTAAATCTCCTTTTAAGAATGAAAAAAAAAATAAATTGAGACTAGATCCGAGAACAAGATCTACTCGTGTAGTGATTGAGTTGATGTTTTTTAAAAAAAAAAAGTGAGATGGATTAGCTCCTTATTAAACTCTATATCTAGTCTTTTTTGATGGAAGATAGCATACCGTGTTGATACATTTGACGGAATAAACCTTAACTGCTCTAAAAGGTAATAATCCCCTCGATGCTAAATGTCCGCTAGTAAAAAAAAAAAAAATAAGAGAGAAAAATTTTTTCTACCCCCGCCCCCTACAGCTGATTCTTGGGGGGAGGCTTTTTTTGATCCCTCAGATCGTTACACAGTTACAACACCTACACATGTGACTTGTATTAATAAAAGATATAATTTATTTTGACATGACGATAGGTGTTACATATTTAGTATAGAGACGGATTTAACGTAAAAAACCTTTTTTCTTTTCTTTGGTTATGCTTGCTTGAGGAGATTTTGTGTTATCTTCTTTGACAGAAGATCCGTTATTTGACTGCAAATGCATTTCTAGCTGATATTTCTTATCTTCTAATGCTTTTAATTGCTTCATTAATTTGTCCTTCATTTCTTTGTGTTTCAAAAACAATTCGTTTTCCGACTTTTGTAATTTCTTTTCCTTTTCCAAAACCTTTTCTAAGAAGATTTGTTTCATTTCAGACTCTAATTTGGATAACTTGGCTTCGTGTAAGGATTTTTCTTCTTTTAATTTTTCACTTGGATCAAATTCTTTGAAAATAGTATTATCTTGCTTGATTCCCAAGCTTACTAACTTTTGAGATCTGTACTCTTCATATAAAACATTAGATGTCTTTTCCTTCAATTCCTCCATAAATTGTTTGATTAGCAAATCCTTTAAGTAAGTAAAGTCGCTGTGTTTTGGATTGTCAACATTCAAAACACCCCATGGATACACTCTGGCTCTCTTACCGGTAGAATCTAAACCAGTACCAGCCATAACAGCTAATGGGAATTTGTTCAATAATTCTTGAATGTATTCGCTGTTTTCCTTATCATCATCTTGGTAAACAGATGGAGTGAAGTAATTAACATTGTGCTCGGCTAATTGCTTTAAGATTCTATTTTTAAAAGCTGTGATTTCTTCAGTGGTTTTTAAAGTATCAGACTTGGCAATAATTGGAATCAAATTGGAAATAGGACTAATCTTGGAACAGAATTCTAAATCAAAGTCTGTTAGGCCATGGCCATTTGGTTCTATAAGATAAAGAACACAATGAATTCTTGGATCATTGAATTCGTTCAATTTTCTTGCTATCAAGTTTTCTTGTTCTAAGTAGTAATCATATCTTCTGTGGATTTCCTTCATGATAGGGACATAAGAGTCAGTGTTATCGATATAACCACCAAAGCCTTCAGTGTGAACAACATTCAATCTCAAATTGACACCGTTTTCTTCAATAACAGTGTTAATGCTTTTCAAATTTATATTGTTTTCCTCCAAAGATGCATTTTCTTGACCAGCAGTTTCACTCAAAGTTTCTTGTAATTGCAATCTTCTTAACTTTTCAGATAAATTTCTGGAGATTTGTTCATCACTGGTTTCATCAGTTTCGGATTCCTCATTGGTCAAGTCTCTGTTAAATAGGGTATTGATCAAAGTCTTCTTACCTAAACCGTCTTTACCAACAAGCATTAGATTGAACTCAAATCCTTGTCTGATAGACTTTCTGTGGTATTGCTTTGGTAAATTAGCAAATCCAACATAGCCTTGAGTTAATTTCTTCTTTAAAACCTTGAATTCAGGTTGGCTTGGTAGAATTTGTTTTAAAACTTCTTCTTGTTCTGTTAGTTCACTAGTTGGAATGTTAGCTTCAACTTCTGTCATTGTATTTTTAATAATATATATTTGATTCTATATTTAGGTGATATGTCGATCTGGCTATATAACGTGTAAATTTGAGATGAAATATACTACAAAAAAAAAAAATCGAATATAAGTAAATCAAGCAAAACACCTGTCCAGTATTAAATCAATGAAATATGTTTTGGTTTCAATGATCAGATCAAATTAATTGTGCATTTCTTATAATTTTTTTTTTTTAAAAAAAATAAACACAAACAAAGTAAATATAAACATGTATACAAGCAGCAAGAAAAAATTTTCCAGACTTAGTGGAGAAAATGGTGCACGTAAAAAAGCTGGAGGAGAGGTTTGAATAAGCGATCCGTTTGCTTAATGAGCAAAAACAAGAGAGCCACCTTTTTTTTTTTGGAGGATTTATTAGTAAAATTTCCTAAACAGGTAAGATAAATGTTTCTATCGGCTTTAATAGATTTTGAGGTGCTGAGTTAATAAATCTTATGAAAAACAGGAATAAAGATCAAAGATAAGGTTTATGTGATTTAGTTAATACAGCTTGATTTTTTAGCTAGTGATGTTAAGAAGAAGGGGGGAGGCGTTAGAAAGAGGTGTTTTGTAGATACATTTTAATGGGGTTTAGAATAAAAGGTGAGTTTTTTTTTTGAAAATCGTAATTGTTATGTGAGACAATGAAGAAAACTCAATGCACAAGAAACTAGTCTGATTTTGATGTTTCAGTATCGAGTTTGAGTCTGTTTTTTTTTTCTTGTGTTGATTTTGGTCAATACCAGTAGTGGTTTAACTCGTTTCATTGCGACTTGCTTGTACATTTAGTTGTTCTGTAGTAGATGATTATTGCAGTGAGCTCTCAAAACATCTTATTTGAAGAAAAAATTGGTGACATATTTGTAGTGTAGGACTTGAAAAAGTTTGAGTTTGTTGTTAAGAGTTTTCAACTACAAAAAGTGGTGAGGGTAATTTAGCATAGCTCATCGGTTAAATATGTCATAATAGGCAATTCAGTCGCAATGTTTTTTTTTTTATTTTCAATTAACTAAAAATGATTGGAATTATTTTTTTCATCGATTTAGTCAGTTTTGATTGAAAACCAACCTTTCATTTTATGCAATAAAGAGCATATATATTCAAGAAGTTATTGCATAACAACCACAAACAGCTTTGTTCAATCTAAGCTTTTAGAAAAAAATTGATATAAATATATATAGCACATCTCTTAGATTAAACGTATTTCTAAACCCACTTTATCATTCTTCCATTCTACCAACAGTCAATCTCCTTTAAAACAAGGGCAAAAACTTTGTTTTAATATTTCTCTATATGTAGACGTTCCTTCAAAAATCTAATGTTATATGTAAAACTTTTGTCCGAAATACCAGACTAAAACTCCTAAAAAGATGTCAGCACGTGACTTTACGAAAGGACATTCTTAAAACACAAAAGGTTACATGAGTAATCAAGTAACGCCCTAAGGGGGGGGGGGGGATAATT
>ERZ794936.345-NODE-345-length-24484-cov-6.630275_pt1 | contig 24484 bp, 11 predicted proteins | sample MGYA00511083_ERZ794936 | MGnify/ENA primary metagenome ERZ794936 (study PRJEB30137, sample SAMN04331409) | food metagenome | isolation source: Y2 must sample point D1 replicate A | place: Australia: South Australia | collected 2014 ... | reverse complement strand
CCATCCAAAGTTTGTTAAACACTTTATAAAGTAAGAGTTAAAGAGTATACATTTGAACTTTAAGAAATTAGAACCCCCTATTGCGTTTGTTTGAAATGAATAGTACCATAAACCTGTTTTCTTTTGATCTTGATTTTAATCCAACATCGAATCTAGAAGATGTAAAATTACTTTTAGACATTCAAAATAACTCGATACCAATTCAATTAACCGAGGATATAGCTTTAGAAATAGATACTAATCCGTATGACATTCAGTTGGTTCTGATAAACAATGAAACACGTATAGAAAAGGATTTTAAATTTTCCAACATAAACATAACGGAGGCACTACACGAAGATGGAGACTTCCATTGGCTTTTGGCGTTATTTATTAAATATCTTGCAACCATAAATAATAACAAAATTAACCAAATTTTGGCAAGTGCAAACATCAAGAAAGGTAAAAAAAAGGTTTTGAATAAAAAATATAGAACAATGAATTCCATATTTTCTACAAATTTTAAAGTTTCATCTTTCACACTGCAAAAATCTATTGATAATGATAAGTTAAGGTTTAGCTTTAAGTATATTTTAACTGAAAATAGTTTTGTCAAAATTCCTAGTCCATTACTGACGTATTTAGCACATTTAAACGTTGAAAAAAGAACAAATAAAAACGAAATTGATATAAAATCAATTTTTAATAAAAATTTAGAAAGTTATACATTAGAAGCAAACAAAACCAATGAAGGTATTGACGCCAAAAGCAAGCAAAAGCTTTATCCATTAGTATTGTATTCATATCAAGAGAAAACAGTCAATTGGATAGTGCAAAAGGAAAACGAACCTTTTGAGGAATTGACTTTTAATGTTATAAAAGCTAATCCATTGAAATATTTGAAAAAACACCAATTAGGATACATATATCTGAACAACGAAACTTTGCTATACAATACAATTACAAACTACATCATGTCAAGAAAAACTGCCATTGATTACATATATTCAGAGCATTTGAAATACAAAAAGACTTTAGAAAATGGTAATTTAAAAGGGTATAGTGGAATAATTGCTGAGGATATGTCACTTGGTAAAACAGTTGAAATTATTTCTGCTATTATACTGAATAAACTCACAGATGACCAAATAAAGAATTACAATTATTGGAGACGATTTTATGTAGACAACAAAGAAGATGCAGCAACTCAAACTGTTAAAAAATTAATCAAATCAAATTTGGTAGTATGTACAGATATGATTTTGAAGCAGTGGGTGAGTTCTTTCAGTAGTTTTTCTGATACTTTAAACTACAAAGTGTTTCACTATACCGGTTTTAAAGGTTTTCAAAAAGAATTCCCAGGAACGACTTTAAATGAATGTGCTGAAATCTTGAGTGGTTATGAAATTGTTATAACCAGCTATTCTGTTTTGAAAAATGAAGTGCCTTATGTTGAATATGCTGATAATAGGATGAATGCTGTTAGAAGAACAAGAACTAAAAACGAAAAAGTCTTTGATTATTCTTCTCCTTTGTGTTCAGTTACTTTTTTCAGAGCTATTTTTGATGAAAGTCAAAGTTTAAGTCAAGCCTCTTTGTCGTCTTTATCAAGTATTTCAAGAATACACACATGGGCAATTAGTGCAACTCCTTTGAAGTATAATGATTTGGATAAAAACATAAGTGAATTAGCCAATTTGCTGAGATGCTTGCAAATCCATCCTTTTGATTTTGCAAATGTAAAAGTAACAAACTTCCAATCTATTCAGGATTGGGTCTTCAATAAAGAAACCAAGAGGTCAGTCGCTGAGGATTTTATAAATACTATCATAGAAATGGATATAGCTAGAAGACACACAAGGGATTATGTGCAAAAACAACTAAACATTCCCAAACAGCATAAATTCCTCCTTCCAGTTTATTTAACTCCAATTGAAAGAGAAGTCTATAATCAAGTTTATGATAAGTATTATGTTGAGATGCATGATAGTAGATACTACACTGATGACGTGAATGTATTAAACAATTATTTGACTGATTTGACTACCATGTGTATGGCTGCTTTAGGGATACACGACTATAGGAGAAGAAACGGTATATTTCATGATTCATTTTACTTGGCAAACCAACAGCATACCCCGGAGGATAGCATGTCTATGATTTTGAGTAATCTGCTTGAAGCTAACAAAAGAGCTTTAGCATTAGAATTGAGAAGATACATTGACTTATATGTTCAAAAATCAAGATACTTAATTGAAAAGGAAAGTCAGTATGAACAATCTGAACCTATCTTATTGAAAGCCTTAAAAATTATTGATGAAAATATTGTTGGCAAAAAAGAAGCTGATTATAATAATGATACTATTCCTCTGTCATTGATCAGACATTCTGTTGTTTTCTTTTTGGGTGACTGTTACTACAACTTAGGATTGCAAGCTGTTGAATCAAATAATGTTCAGTTGAAGCAAGAATACGAAAAAAAAGAAAACACCTTTTATGAAGAAGCTGCTAAAATGAGAAAATCAATACTACAAGAACAAATTGAAGAAGTTGAAAATAGCTTGTCTTATTTAAAAACTGACCTATTCCAAAAACCACCATTGATTGCATCTTATTCAAATTTTTTTACTGAGGAAATGGAAGAGATGTATGTTAAGAATATCTTGTACATGGGTCAGGTTGAACTCACTCACACAAAATTGAATTTGTTTTTAAAGTCTGTTTATGATGACTTAGAAGATGGTTTTGATGAAGAGGTCAACAAAGTTAATAAATTGTATAACAAGAGTTTGTATTATATCAGCAAAGCAGTTGATGAACAAATTGCAGTGGATGGCACAGAGGTTAAGAAAAGTCTCAATGAAATAAAATTTGAAGCTTTTAAATCAAAAACTGCTTTTGTTGAAAAAAATTTCAAAGTCTACTTCAAAAAGGCCAACCCATTACTTTTGGGAATTACAAAGTCGATAAAAACCATGAACAAACAGATCACTTTGTTGAATGAATTATATTTTGATATCATTGCATTACTAAGTATTGAAATTATACCTGTTGAAAGTGAAGAAAAAGATGTTGATCCTGATAAACCTACTGAGTATGAAACAAGTTTAGAAGCACAACAGGATATATCTTTCAAAATTGAACTGATCGAATTAATATTGTCAAATAGAAGATTCATAACATTGAGTGTAGGTACAAACAAGTTTGTTGTGCCTGAACACTTTAAAGCTTTTGAAAAAGATGGATATTTTATAACAAATTTGAAAGATACTTGGTATGAAAATTATACAGACTTTTTAAACTACACTGCCATAGACAAAAACTTAACTTGGAAATCAGTGGAATTTTTAATAGATAGTACAAAGGTCTCAAAAGATTCTGAACTTCATACAGAATGGAGAAATAGATTGAAGGAATTGAACAAAGTGTTTAACAAAAAAATAAATTATTATAAAAGCTTACAGCAAATCAGTGATAAAGTTATTGATCTAGATTCAATTGCCGATCCAGGCAAAGTATTGAGAATTAATAATAGCTTTGAGCGTTTTGTGGCTGATAGTGAGGCAATTCAAAGAAAATTGAAGTCTAAAGATGTATATTTGAGCAATTTGGCTACTTTACAAAAAGGTGAAGACAACAAGTGTTTGATTTGTTTGGAATATATTGAAACCGGAAGTATTTTGGAATGTGGGCATAGATTTTGTAGGGATTGTATTCAACATTGGCTGAAAACAAGCTCTACATGTGCATTATGTAAAATGCCGTGTAGTCAATTGGAAGTACATGATTTCTACATCGACTTAAATCCAAATGATGTGGGGAAACAAAATGCCAAATCAAAACAAAAAAATGAACAAGCGGAGAATTTGTTTACTGAAACATTGAATGGCTATAAGGTTTATGATGACGTGAAGTATTTAAGTAAATTGAAAGTTCCAGACTCGAAATATGGATCCAAAGTCAATGTTCTATTAAGATTATTAAAATTTATTGAATTGAAAGATGAAGATAGCGGATATGAAAACAAATCACAAATCATTATTTACACAAGATTTCCTAAGATAATACCATCTTTGGAGAGGATTTTATCAGAATCAGGATTCAAATCGATTGTTGCTTTGGATAACAAAATGAAAGGTTCGCAAATAGATGAATTCAAAAAAGATAAAACAATAAGAGTATTGATCATGACTACTAATGACAATGCTGGATTGACTTTAGTTAATGCAAATGTTTTAATTTTGTTTGACCCAATATTGCAAACTTCTGTTGAAAGCCAGGCTATTAACAGAATTTCAAGAATTGGGCAAAATAAAGAAACTTATGTTTTTAACTTTGTTACTATGAATACTGTAGAAGAAAATATAATAAGATATAAACAACACTTGCTAAAGCAAAGTGACAAAATCCAAACATCAGTGGATACAGCTGCGTCCAGTGTCAATAATATGAGCAATAAAACTAGCTTTAAAAGATCCCGAAACGGTTCTACTTCAAATTTAGAAGCCCACTCTTTACACGTTGAGTTTTTAAAAAACTGTTTGTTTAACGATTTTAAGCAAGTTTAAGAAAAAAAAAAAAAGATGAAAATGGAATTTAAAGTTTGTAAAGTATATATGTAAACACATAAGATATGTTGTAGTTGAATGCTATTAGAAAAGCTAAGTTAGATTTGTGGGTTTTGCACTAAGCAATTTCAATCTTCTTGTAACTTAAAATTGGTTGTTGTGTTATTTTTTGGTCATTAGTTTTTTTTGCTTTTGTTAAAGCAGCAGCTTTTTTACAGTTTTGTTGATAAAACCATCTGCCAACAGCACTTATATACTCTTGGGGTCTTTCTTTCATCACCAAATGTGTACCTGCAACTTCAACAATAGTGAAGTCTGAAAAATGCTTTTCTAAAGCAGCAACTCCATCTTCATTCACAAATCCTGAAGTCGAAGCCTTTACTACAAGTATAGGAACGTCAGTTTTTACGCCTGCTAAGTCTTCTTCAGGCCAATCAGGAACATTTTCAACGACGTGAGAAGATAATTCACGAATAGGAACTTTACAAAACAAGCTGTTCTCTGATTCTTCAGTGCTGTATTTCTTAAGATAAGAGGGTTTTGGTTGTATATTGTGAAGTAAGTAGAAATTTGCCGGCATGTCAGAACAAACATCTTTCATGACGTTGAATGATTTTGAAATCCAAGAAGGATCATTTCTTTTGACTCCAGACTTAAAGACACTATCTCTCAAAGCATTTCCAAAGGCTGTTAAATTGGGTTTAATTCTTGGTTGTTTCAATGGAACATTGTCTACAATCACACCAGATGTATACAGATGAGGGGATTTTAGTATGGCCAGCATAGCTAATTTCGCACCCAATGAAAATCCTATTAACGAGGGTTTTTTGATGTTGTGGGTGATCACAAAGTTGTCGAGATCACCTGCCAATGCATCATACGTGAATGGCAAGCAATTTTCAGTTTCACCGTGACATCTCATATCAACTGAGTAGATTGGCGTATGCAACAGGTTCGATAGTTGTTGGTAGTCGGAGTTAAATGACTTGCTGTACCCATAAATCCCATGTAAAAAGATAATGGGTTCTTGACAATGGTAAGGAAGTTTTCCATAAGTAGAGTGCTGAGGGCTGTATAAATCGAAATTCAACTTCGCATGCTTCTTGAAAGGTAGCGAAGTAGAAGTTGATGAAAGTCTTTTAATAGAAAGGCTATTGAAAATCATTGGTTAAATACAATGAAAACTTACAAAAATATAGAAAAAAAGAGTGAAAAACTTTAATTTGTTTCTTGGTTGTAAATTCTTCCTTATTCGTCTGGTAAAAAAAAAAAAATAATAATTTAAAATCTTTTATTTATTCAATCTGGTTTGATATTTGTTTGGTTGTGTAATAAATATGCCAACTAATACCTTATTATATGTTTTTTAAGGAATCAAAAAAAAAAATTTTGAAAAAAGAGTTGATTCTGTTTAAATACGATTTAAAGTTTTAAATATAGCCAAATTCCTCTTTACCTCCTATCTATATATAATATTGATTATTTTTTTTTTTTTTTTTGATCTGGATGTTGATAAGTGAAACATTCTTAATATACCTTTAATTTATGCTGTACGTTTTTTATTTTTAAAAAAAAAATAACATTTAAATTCGTATACGATACACACTTTTTTTTTTTAGCATTCCGCTATCTGAAACTTGATTGCTGTTATATCCGACAGGAACTCAAAATGAAGTGTAAGGCAAATATGTTCAAACGCCAATACCTTTAGAGTCTTTTTTTTTTTTTTTGTCTTATTTGAAGAGTAACTTTAATACTTATTGAGTTAAGAATTGGTGTCTGGCAAAAATGTATGAAGTTTTAAAACAATTAACTTTCTTTTTTTTTTCATCTCTTGCACCATATTAACTTTGTTATGAGTATAAATGGGTAGCTGGCAATTATCACGTGACATGGTAAATGCGCTACCATTTTGCTTTGCGCGTGAGTCGCCAGAGAAGATATTCCTTTTTTTCTGAAAAAAACGTAATATATATATGAATATATATATACCTTGATTTATATTCATTTTCAACATTTTGTACTTTTAACACACCAAGCAACAATGTTAAGACTATCAAGCTCTATCAAGTACAACAAGCTATCTATCAGCAAATTTCACATATCCACCATAAGACTGACCAACAAATGGAAAGATTTGGATTTAGAAAAGAAACAAAATTTCATCAGACAATTTGTAACTCTATACAAGGAAAAGAACCCTTGCTCTAAAAGTAATGTTATGTACAAGGAGTTATCTGATGGTATGGAAGAACATGGAGACACCCCGTACGTTTTTGGGATCTTATACAATGAATTAGTTGATGTTGCAAGTGGTAAGAGTGTCAGCAACCAAAAAGGCGACGGTCCAATGGGAGATGCCGATTTTTTAAAACTAGTATCTAAGTGAAATTTTCCATAGGGGATTGCAACAAAAAGCCATGAAGGCATCCCCAAAATATGAAACAATTATATATTCAAAAAAAAAAAAAAAATAGTATTACCAATTAACATATATGTCAAAAACAATGAAGTTAAAAGACCATATCGGCGTTTATAGCAATTAAAGTATAAGTCTTGACCATATTTGCTTTGTTGAAAATTACATTCAGTATCTTAAATCCGGGCACATGCTTTCTTTTTTCTACCCGGTAGAAAAACTGTTGATATTGTTTGTTTTCGCCTGGTTTACAAGGTTTTTCCCTCCTTTTGCGGGTAATATGGCTTCACTGTTCTTTTTGGTATTTTTAACACCTAACTGGCTACTTTACAGCTGAAGATTATGATTGCGAACCAATCTCGTATAATATAAACAGTTGTGTTTGTTTACTTTATAAATCATTTAATTTTTTTTTATATATCTCTTTTTGTTTGGTCAAAATAAGATAAAAATATAGATTAAAAGACAAAACCATGGCTGAAGATAATAAATCATTTATGAATAGTCAAAGTAGTATAGATAACTCTGTGGTTATTAATTATGTAAATTTTAATCAATCAGGGTCTTGTATATCAGTTGGTACAAACAAAGGTGTAACCATATTCAACAGTGAACCTTTTGGTAAATATTACACAAGCATGGACTCTCCTTCTCAACATGATTTGGAAAACGAGGAAAATTCAAACACTGATGATGCCAAATGCAATTTTGGTATAGTGGAAATGGTGTATAACACTGCATTATTAGCATGTGTTGGGTTAGGAGAACAAGTAAACTTATCACCAAGAAAACTGAGGCTTGTAAATACAAGAAAAAGAAAAACGATAGTTGAATTTAGCTTCCATTCTGCTATATTGAGTATAAAAATGAACAAAAGTAGACTGGTTATACTGCTCAAATCACAAATTTACATCTATGATATAACAACAATGAAACTTTTGCATTTGATTGAAACAAGTGATTTATTTGAAGGGATTATTGATATTTCACAAGTGATTGATGATAAAGAATTTCCACAGATTTTATGTTATAGCAGTCCACAAAAGGTGATTTCTTCTGAAATGAATAGTCACTTAACCACCAACAACTTGTCTTTGTTGAACAAAGTAGGAACTGGCTACCATAGCAACAATACAAAACTCAAAGAAATTTCAGGTGAAGATAGTAATGATTTTGAAATTCAAGGTCCTAATAACCCTACAGCCAACTCTCATGGAGATATTGTAATTTTCAATCTTTTGACTTTGCAACCCACACATGTCATAAATGCACACAAGGCTGCTATATCAACATTTAAGTTGAACGAAAAGGGGACTCTTTTGGCTACTTCATCAGTCAAAGGAACAATCGTTAGAGTATTTGACATATCAAGAGGAATTAAAAAGTACCAATTTAGAAGAGGTACTTATAATACAAAAATATACTGTTTGCAATTTGACAAAACGGATCAGTTCTTATTGTGCTGTAGCAGCAATTTAACAGTTCACATCTTTAAAATGAATGAAGAAACAAGTCAAGAGTATATGGAATCAGATACGGATAATTTAAACAAAAAGAATTCTAATGAGCAAGATGTTGATGCGGAGCCTATAGTAGATAATTCAAGATTGACTATGGGTAGAATAATAAGAAAATCATCTCAAAATGCAATGAAAAAAATAGGAAATGCTTTAAACTTGAAGATGACAGGTTTGGAACCAAATAGACACTTTGCTAGCTTGAAAATACCAAGCAGCAAATCAAATAATGCCGCAAATATGAGTTCTTCATTTAATGATGATGACAATGATTCCATAAGAACAGGAACTAGCATGCACAGTAATGCTGAAGGTGGAGGCAACAATTTTTCCATAAATAATTCAAAAGACCTTGAAATCAAAGCTACTTTTGCTGATTTCATTGATATTAATATAGATGAGTACCCGGAGATGACCAATAAGGCAGTTAATTTACCAGATATGGAACATCCAGGTAGCATTAACCCAGAAAATGAAAGCGCAAAGTATGACACTAAGCTTTTAAGAGTATTACCGATCTATGTTGTTACCTCACAAGGTCATTTCTACAAGTACTTCCTAGACCCAGTGAATGGTGGTGATTGTATACTAATACAAGACTATCAAATGGTATTTTAGATTTTTTTTAGAAAAAATAGACGAAAAGAAAAGTGTTGTTTTTAGAAAAAAAAAGATAGTAATAAAAACAAAAATACGAAATGAAATACAGATTAGTTTATTAATTCAATATTGAAAAATGTACGAACAGTATAGCTTATAATCATCCATAAGATATAAAGATGATTGGCAATGAAGATCCAAACAGAATAATACAATGTACCATCTACTTGAAACTCCATTTTCGCTATATATTCATTTTGAATGAGTTTGATCTACTCCAGCACCAGAACTTCGTGTACTATTGCAAGCTAAATCTTTTTGTTTAATCATGCAGTTACAGAAGGCAGAAGGCGGAGATAAAATATGTGGTTTTTACGCATTCTTTTCTTAATATAATTAAGTATTTAATCATTCAAAATAATTGAAAAATATGTAAAATCCATACCCTGTTCAATGTTCAGCTTATATACTAGTGCAGCTTCTTCTTTTTTTTTTTTTGGGAAATTTTTATTTTTTTCTTTTCATCCCAAAATGCTCTATGTCCGAAAAAGGAAAATTATTTTGTTTCTTTTTTTCTTTTTTTTTCTTATTTCTTTTCACTACGGCGATATTAATTGAATCAATGATACAGAACCAATACAAACTATAAGGAATGTTATATTTAATTGGATTGGGTCTAGCTTACCCTAGTGATATTACTGTTAGAGGTTTACAAAAAGTTCAACAATCTAAAAAGGTGTACTTGGAACACTACACTTCCATTCTTATGAATGCTTCTTTAGAAGAGCTATGTGAATTCTACGGTAAGGAAGAAGTCATTTTGGCTGATAGAGAAATGGTTGAAGGTGGATGTGAAGAAATGATTGAAGCCAGTTTGACTGAAGATGTGAGTTTCTTGGTCGTTGGAGATGTCTTTGGTGCCACTACTCACACTGATTTGATTTTGAGATGTAAGCAAAGAAACGTTCCATTTGAAGTCATTCACAACGCCTCTGTTATGAATGCTGCCGGTGCCTGTGGTTTACAATTATACAACTTTGGGCAAACTATTTCTATGGTTTTCTTCACTGATTCCTGGAAACCAGACTCATGGTACGACAAGATCATGGAAAATAGAAAGATTGGTTTACATACTTTGGTTTTATTAGATATCAAGGTTAAAGAACAAAGTATTGAAAACATGGCTAGAGGAAGATTAATATACGAACCTCCAAGATACATGAGCATCCAACAATGTTGTGAACAATTATTAGAAATTGAAGACATCAGAGGTGAAAAGGCTTACACCAAAGATACTCCATGTGTTGCTATATCTAGATTAGGTTCTGATAAGCAAGCTTTCAAGTCTGGTACTATTGAGCAATTGGCTTCATACGACTCTGGTGAACCTTTACATACTTTGGTCATTTTGGGTAGACAAACTCATGATTTAGAATTGGATTACATCTTGGAGTTTGCTGATGATAGAGAAAACTTGACTGAAATGTTAAGAAAGGATCAAGAATATTTTAAGCCTCTTCCATGGGTTCCTCCAACTGATGATGAAATGAGCGATTAATAGGTATATATGCTACAATGGATCCACTTCAGAATATATAAATTAAATCCAATTTGTGTATTTTTTTTTATTTTTTTATTTGTTGCCTTCATAAGTATGTGACTCTCAAATGTTTACACTAAGTCACGTTTTATTTATTATTATTTTTTAATAAGATTACATTATAAAAAGTTAGTTTAAAGGAAAATTTGATTAAGAAAACAAATTTGAAAAATTTATATTTAATAAATTTAGTAACACAAATTGTAAACTTTTTGGTAAAGGAACAATACACTTAAATAGTCTCTTCAAAACTTGTCAACAGTTTCTTTATGTTTTGAAGATGAATAGTTGGGAAAGTGAATATCAATATATTTTCACGTGATGCGCTACCATTTAAACAATGTAGGGGGGTAAAACGAACTACCTGTTTCTTTCGCTAACACTACTCTAAAACAAACTACAAGAAAAAAAAAAAAAATAACCTAACAACTACAAAAAAGGATACTAGATTACCATTAACCAATTACACAAATATCCCAACAAATTCCATAAACTAAAACAATGTTAGATCTTCAATATATGATTCTATTAAGCAAAACGGGTAAGGTGCGTTGCATTCGTTGGTTTGGCGAATACACAACAAAGGAAAAACAAGTTCTATTAAAAGATATAATCTCTTTAGTCTTGACAAGAAAACCAAAAGAAAGTAACATAATTGAATATGACATGACTGGACATGCTTCAAAAAACACATCAAAGAACGGACATAGAATCATGTACAAAAGATATGCATCTTTGTACTTTGTAGCAGGTATAGAAGACTCGGATTCATCAAACGAGTTATTGATCTTAGAGGCCATACATAGATTTGTTGAATCTTTGGATAAGTACTTTGGTAATGTATGTGAATTAGATATTATTTACAACTTTGAGAAATGCTATTATATCATGTTAGAGACTTTTTCCAGTGATGGGAACTTGCTAGAAAGTAATAAAAGAAAAATTTTGCAAGATGTTCAACTAATGGACCAACTAGAATCAGGAGAAGGATTAAACGGATTATTAGGATAGATATATATAGTAGATACTTTAAAAAAGATTCAAAGATTTGTTAACATTTTTTAAAAAAAACAACTTATTTTGTATTTTCCAAGTTTTATCTTATATACAAATCTAAAAGCAAAAAAACCAACTATTCTGGCTCAAAAGCTTGTTCAGCTACATCAAACAACCCTTCCATGACCTTGATTTGGAATTGTACATCCTTCATATACTCATTACTGTTATCTAAGCTCAAATTACTATCTCCAAACTCATTTTGATTTGAATTCAAATCATCTCCTGAAGGAGAAGATATTAAAATAGGACCCCATATAATACACATTGCCTTTAAGGACATTCTATTGACATTCGAGTTATCCAATATTCTTTTGAAATGGAACAACAACGCTCTTAATACCCAGTACTGCTCATCCTTCAACTTATAAACTATACCGTGCATATAATTCCTTTTCATAACAATATTCGACTCAGAATTTGAAGGTATGGCAATATATGTTTGGAACTCAGACAGGAATGAGCTGGATATGAATTTTACAGGCAAGTTTTTGAAGAAATGCTTTAATAAGTTTGAAACCAAAATAACATGTTCTTCTACTCCATGACCGTTCTCTGATGATCTAGGTGGAAGCAATAACGCATAATTTGAAGGATCCTGGTTTATCAATTTTATGTATTTCTGCAATTCTAAAACATTACTGGATTTTCTGTAAATTCCTTCAATATCCAACCCATACTTATCTATCACATGGATACATTGCTTGACAAATTTAGGCAACAAAGAATCTTGTTCCAATAGAATCAATTGACTCAATGAAATACCAAAAGTCTTGAAAGATGCGGCAAGTTCTCCATTTTCACCGTTCATGTTAGCAGCATTCTTGGAATCAGCTTCTGTATGTACAATACTTTCAATGATTGAAGATGGCGGAGCTGGGGTAGCACTTTGCTGTGGGATAGATGGTGATCCTACAGGATCCAATGTTTTGTATGAGTTAACAGATCCACCACGCGGATTGTTGATAGTTTCCGCTTCGGAATTGGATGTAGCATTACCTTGATGGAAAGAGTTCAGATTAGGCGATTGCATTTGTGAAGACTGCTGATGTTTTTTGACAAATGGGTTTGTATTTTTCATTGGTGCTATACTGAAATTGTTATTAGATGGGGTTGCCGTAATGGAATTTGTGTCTGGTATTCCCCCAACACCTGAATTATAAACAAAGCTACCACTTACAGGATTGCTAATAGCGGAACCTGCAGAGGTGTTAGGAGTGTTTTTAGAGCCCCCAATATAAGGGCTCTTTTTATATTGTACAGGTATCAAATTCTTATTAACCATACTACTCTTGTTTTTATTCAAAACATACTTATTCAAGTAATTATACAAATCATACTCTACATTGATAGAGTTGGTGGTAGTCTTCATGGACTTTTCCATGTCATTTAATGGACAAATAACTATACCAGAGTTTAAAAAGTAGTTTTCATTCCAAATGGCATATTTTTGAATTTGAATAGATAAAGCAACATCCATTTCCAAAATCATATCTTTAAGATTCTTGACAATTTGTGGTCTTTCAATACTCAAAAACTTATTTCTTAGAGTTGTTGATAGATCAACTTTTTGCTTGTAATCTAAGTCAGCCATATCGATTTTCTTTCTCAAGTCCTCTTCTTGCTCAGGTAACGTCTTTGAACCTCTAATGGTCAATTTTGTCTTTGTAGGATCACCTTTTTTTAATTTTGTATAATCTTGACACAAAGAATCATATTTGTTTTTGGCCTTTTCAGCTTGGTGAATACTATCTGAAACATCCTTTTCCAACTTTTTAATCTTTTCTTTGGTTTGTTTTCTTAGCTTTGTCATAGTCAATAATAAAGCACTCAATTCATCATACATCTTGACTAATGCCTTAATATACGACTGCTTCACTTGAATCAACTTATTATCATACTTCAAGACATCCTTTATACAGGCGTTTAAAGTGGCAGAAAAAGAGGAATTGCCGTCTTGACCAGTGAAGTAGTTTTTACTACTTTTAATAAATTCATCGTTATAGTTGCTTTCTAAAGAGTACTTTCTTTTGATGATCTTGCTAAATTCCTCACATATAATGATACTGGTTTTAAATTTAGTTAACAATGTATTTGTAGCTATATCGCTTTCATTAAGAAATTTGTTAATTTCAGGTCTTTCTAGTATACCGGCACTAGATATATTCTGGTTGCTACCGTTATTTGTGCCAACGTTTATGCTAGCAACATCTTCTTTTGTATCAATTGTGGGATTTGCAACAGACATTCTTGGTATGTTTATTATTATATATCTTTAACTGAACAATTTCTTTTCTTTTATTTTTTTTTTCAGATAAAATCAAATAGATATACTGATAATTTATTACTATATATAATCTATAAAGGTTACTGTCTTATTTGATGATATGTTTTGGTTACTATACGTTAATTGTTTATTTTCATATCCATTTGTTTAAATATTTTAAAAATAAATTGCTACCTTTTTTTTTTTTTTTCTTTGCTATAATTAAACCATCGTAACCCGTATTATAGTAAAAATTTGTATATTTTCGCCACTAAACCTCACCTCTAAAAAATAAGACAGGAATTGATCTGATAGTTTTTGTATTAAAGCGCTACCATTGTGTATAGCGGATATAAGCTATAATACATTGTGAGACACGTGAAAAGAATATCCTTGGTCAATTATGAGCTTTAATACATAAGAACAAGATCAAATGATTGCTAAAGTATTGAAGTTTTGAAAAATTTATTATTGTCACAAGTCATATATGTAAAAATTGGCAATGTAAAATACTTTAATAAACAAGTTTTGTTGATAAATATGTATAAATGTTGTCTTTGTGTTACCTAATGACCTCGCTATATCGGAGATATTCTATCAATATATATATATATATTACCATGTTTTGAATAACGGCTTTGGTTCTTTACATACTTCTAATCTATCGATGTAAAATATTTCATATTCAGGTGGTTTACTTGATTCTTCATTTGGATTAATACAAGCCCCATACCCACTAATGATACTAGTTTTATTTGATTCATAAGGTTTTGAAAGCACTGAGTGTAGGGATTCAGCCAAAATTTCTTTGTCATTCCCTTTGTAGATGGGCACATCAATAGGAAAAGATTCATAATGGGTGCTGGCATTAATCATTGGGTCATTTTCACTGGCATTATCATCTGTTTGGTTATTGATACTAGACACAGCATCGTAAAAATATTCCGATATCAATGATGTATCATAGTTAATCGAAGAAGCAATCACAAATTTATTTGGAGTATCGTTGATTAATTCTGACGATTCTGAAGCATCTAAATCAGATACGTCTTCAATGTCTTCCAAGTTATCGATGTTGGCTTGTAAATTTAGCACATCTAATCCATCCCCCTTTTTCTGATACTTAGATGTTCTTAGAAAATTCAACCATTGCTCGTCACTAATTTTGCCCTTTAAAAATAAGTCCCAGTTATGATTAAAATCATATTCTGGAGCTATAATATCTTTGCGTTCAAATTTGTCAAACATTTCATTTATATCCAAGCCCAAAGATTGCCAGATTTCTTTTTTTAAAGTGCTATCCGACTCTTTATGGTTACTTGTGTAGTAATAGCATGAATCTTCGTATACATAACATCTTTCCATCTGTATCAAGTCAATGATATCAACTTCAATACCACTAATACCAGCTTTTAATAACTTGTAAAGAAGGAAAGCTTGTCCTTTTAACAAAGACCATTGTAGATCTACTTTATAATCGATATTTAATTTAAACTTGTTATTATCAAACAAATTTAAGTTAGGATTATCATAGTAGTTGGCAAAATTAGCATCCGTTGAATTTGCTACAAAGACTTTTCCACTTCTTGAGTGACATTCCCAAAAGATTAATCTAAAACTTTCCCACCATGAATCATTACTCAATTTCATTATCAAAGCCTGTATAAATTCAGGATCTAGTTTCTTTTTCAAAATATACAGTGGTAAATGATTCAACCATTCAAAGGGATAAGTCCTTATAGAATTTGGATGATGAAAAGGCATTGCTAGAGAGTTATCAATAGCCTTGATCTTGATTCTGTTGCCTGATTCATTATCTGGACTGTAATTTATCATCCAGTTATCTAGATTTCTATCAGTGTTTCTAATCAAAAAATCTAATACAAATAGTTTTTGCAGCTTTATATGCAATTCATTTAATAGTTCTGGTGTCCAAATATTAAACGTTTCATTATCTTCTAAATCCTGTTCAGGTAATGGATTATTTTTAAAAAATACGTCAGCAGTTACAAAGTCCCTTTCAAAGACTTGAAGAGAGCCTAACTTTCTTTGTACTGCAATTCTTTCACCTGAAAAGGTACCTGTAAATATGAATACTATTAATTTAAAGATTTTTAAAAAAAACTTTTTTATAAAGACAAAGCAGTAGTAAACCCAGTTGATGCTTTGTTCGTAGTTCTGTTCAATATCAGTGACAATGTCTTTAAAAAAGACTCTGATATTAGTCCTTACTGAATTTTTAGCAAAAAAACTTGCACTATCTAAAACACAAACATCACACCATGGAACAATTGTGTCTTCGCCAAACAGCATGTAATCTAATCTACTTACTTGTAAATCAGTTATATAGCCGTAATTTCCGTTATTTATTAGACACTCTCTACCAAAGGTCCAAGGTAGTAACTTGTATTGTAAGAACTTCAGCCATTTAGGTTGATGCATTATTGAGTATGGCTCCTCATTCATAGGTTTGAAAATAAAAGAAGGATTTGTGTCTATAGAGTCGAATATCATGTACGTTCCACTGCTGCCTTTTTTCATCAACTTGGGCTGTATGGTGCACTGCAATGTCCTTTGTAGAAGTTGTTCAAAGTTAGTTATGAGTTGGTAATATGAAGAATCGTTTGTGATATCAATTTTTTGGTATTCACTTTTGGTATTAAGAGGCTTGAAAAGAGTGTATTTGAGCTTTTTGTTGAAATTATTTTTAAAAAAGTTGTACTTGTCTTTTAAATTAGAATATAATGGATATTGGTCATCAGAGATGTTCAAGTAAATGCCTGGTTCTGGTAAAGGCTCTTTTCTTTTTACTTTTGACCTTTGCTGAAATTCGGTAACTTCTTCTAAAGGAAACACAGTAATTTTCTTCTTGTATTTTACTTTGTCATTCACGTATATGAAGTTGTTACCGACTGTATCTGCATTGATAAGTTTGTCTTTAGTTAAAATTGTAGGCATATTATAGCTGTTTTTCCATATATCACGTTTAAAATCTCAAATAATAAAATGCTGTACACTACTGATTAGATATACGAAGCCGTGGTGAGGGGTTTTGGTATTTGATCTTTGACGAAAAGCTGTTTTAAAATTTGTTGTTTAATTTTTTTTTTTTTGGCGTTATCTCCACATCTGTAACAACCCATTTTGTGCGTTGCAAAGTGAACATCAGAGCTTTTGAACGCATATTTTTTTTTTTTTTTTTCGCGTTATCTAAAAATCTGTAAGAACCCATATTATGCGTTGCAAAGTGAACATCAGAGCTTTTGAACGCATATTTTTTTTCGAACTGACAAATATCAACTTTCAATGTATGCTAATAAGTGCTTACAATCGCTAGGATTCTGAACTATCAATGCTGTGTTATGCTTACAACTAATATATGCGATACTAAGTTCTCATCAATACATTGATAAAAAACTTCTACTCATTCATATGAATAGAGATCACTTTTTTTTTTTGTTATCTCCATTTCTTATCTACTTACCTTCGTTTATCGGAATTTTGTTATCAGAATCAAAGCATCATCTGAGCTTTAACTTTTTCATAAAGTTTGAATCTTTATTCCTACTCTATAGAAGGAACATGCAAAAATCTTTTTGAAGATCATACGACTCACACTTTTTTTCAAATACACACATATGTATTTTCTGTTTTGTTTTTTGCATAACTAAATTTAGGTTAACAACAATGTGTACATACATGTCATCACTACAGTCATCTTGTTTTTATCACCACAACGGATATAATAACACACTTTTCATTAATATTCGCGGAACACTAGCCTCAGGAAATTAATTAGCGTCGTGATTTTTCCTTTTTTGTTTTTTGCCATATTTTTTTTCTAGGGCAAATTACCTAATAAGTTACAAACAATTTTTTTTTTTTTTAAATTTTTTAAAAATTTAAGCTATACTTATACTATCGATGGAATTATCTTGAGGATATGAATTGATGAATAAAAATAAAAAGAGCATTACTATAGTGAAAATTTTTTTTTAAAAAAAAAAAAAGGAATTTATATAACCAAAGAACTTCAAATCAACTGAACTGTTTTAAAGCAATTTTAAACTGGATTTATATTACTAAAACAGAGGTCGAAGATAATATACTTATTATAATATTATAGCTTCAAATTTGATTTCAGATATACATTTTTTTTCAAAAAAAAAAAATAATATAAAATAGAAGTTTGAATTTATTATAATTAGCAAATCATATGGGACTGTTAGCATTAGGTACTCCTTTGAATTGGGAAGATAGTATTCCTTTTATAGAAAAAGTCAAAACAAACGGGATCACTCAACTATTAAACATTCTTGAAAAAGCAGATCAAATCAAAGATAAACCGTACCTTTGGGGAGATGAACTGGAATATTTGCTGATCGATGCAAAAAATAACAAAATTTCTGTTGACAATGACGATATATTGACTATATTGAACACAGAATTTGAAAAGGAATGTAAAGATAACGATTTAGTTTATCATCCTGAATACGGTAGATACATGATCGAAGCTACTCCTTACTTTCCATACAACACAACCAGTGATTTAAAATCTTACTTAGAACCTGAGCTTAACATGGTAAAAAGAAAGAAATTCTTGGATGATAAACTACTAAAAAAAAGAGGACTGTGTCTTCTTGAAATGCCTAACTATCCTAGATTGGGGAGTAAGAATTTTTTATATGATTACGACTATAATGGTAATGATTTTGTAAACGAGCAAAATAAGAACATCTTTTCTCAAAGTTTGTTTTTACCTGATGAAATCACCAATAGACATCCAAGATTTCCTACTTTGACTGCTAATATCAGAAAAAGAAGAAATAGAAAAGTCAATCTACAAATTCCAATGTACAAAGACGAATTTACCCCTAAGTTTGATGACACTGTATATGATAGAAAATGGTTTGACATGGATGTAGAGTTTGTGAAAGATGATGCTGAAGCAATTGAAAAGCACTTCAATGCTAAATCTGAAAACCCCTTAAAAACTTACAAATTAGAAGAACAACATATTTATATTGATGCGATGGGATTTGGTATGGGTGCTTGCTGTTTACAAACCACTTATCAAGCTCCTGATATGGATAGCGCAAGATACTTATACGACTCGTTGGCCAATTTCACTTCTATCTTGCTTGCTTTATCTGCTGGCTCTCCTTTCTGGAAAGGGTATGTCAGTGATTGGGATACTAGATGGGAAGTTGTTTCTGCTTCTGTAGACTCCAGACTTTCTTATGAAGAAAACAACCATACTCACGATAATTCTAAGGGTTACAATGTTAGCTGTGATGATAAAGGCACGTTGGTAGACATTCCCTTGAAGAAAGTAGCTAAGTCTAGATACTCTAAAATTGACTTGTTTTTGGGTTCTAGCAGAACTTCTAAGGATTTGTCTGAAGTTAATGATGTTGAAGTTGTTATAAATGAAAAGGTATTTGATAGAGTCAATAAAGCATTGAATGGAGATGAAAACTTGGCAAAACACTTTGCTCATCTGTTCATCAGAGATCCAATTGTCATTTTTGAAGAAAATGTTGATGAAGTTGATGGTGAAATGGACCATTTCGAAAATATCAACTCCACAAACTGGCAAAGTTTGAGATTTAAAGTTCCACACAAGATATCTTCAGGTAGTGAGCCTGAACCTGGTTTCAGAGTTGAATTCAGACCTTTGGAAATTCAACTGTCTGACTTTGAAAATGCCGCATTTGCATTTATTTTGAATTTAATTGTTCAATTCATTTTAAATCCTGATAATAACATTAACTTTTACATACCTATGAGTAAAGTATGGGCAAACTTTGATATTGCTAGTGAAAGAAACTCCCTGTTAAAAAACAAATTTGAATGGATTACTAAATTAAAGGCCTTTAATGATTCAACTCATATAGCCAGCGAAACCACTCCAATGACTGCAGATCAAATCATGCATAACCCGGAAAGTGGTATCATTTCATGCATTGTAAATGCCCAACTAAAAACCTTAAACTTTATAAAGAAGTCAGAAACTTGGGAGGACCTAAAATCCTATGACGATGAGTCTAAAACCAGAGCATACTATTACATCAAATTGCTTTCTGATAGATCTAAAGGAATACTTCCAACTGATGCTTCATGGCAAAGAGAGTATGTCATGTCTCACCCTTCTTATAAAAAAGATAGTAGAGTTACCGAGGAAATTAACTTTGACTTAATCAACTTGGTCAAAAACATCCACTGCTACTCACCAAAGACAAAGGATGAAGAAAACTGGTTATACAAGTTGTTTGGTGAGGAATTAGGTCAATACTTAGTGAACCACAAACTTTGATAGATTCAAGTATAAATTTTTATGATGTGTATTATTAAATCTTTTTTTTTTTTTTCAAAAGAAAAGAAAAAGAATTATGTGAAAACTATGTTTTTATTATTATTTACAGTTTTTTTTTTATATATACAAAGAAAATGACTTAATATCTAAAAATTTATATTGCTTACATCACTAGGATTAATTGTGTTGTACCCTTTAAAGCTAACATCAAGAGTACACTTGCCTTGTGTTAGTTTTCTCAAAGCTGGCATGTATCCAGTCATTTTTCTTATTGGAGCTTTGAAGCAAATAGTTTTTGTTACTTGCGATCTGTCTTGTGAATTTATATCTTTTAATAAATCAATGACCACTTCAGGATCACCAACTTGTGATTTTGGTACGTATAATAGTGAGTTAAAGTTTTCAATTGCTTTAGTGGTGTCCAACTTGGCCTTTTCAGAATTAAAATCAGTAGTCTCGGATTCATTTCCTATGCTTTCTATAATGGCTTGTCTTTTAGTAGTTAGATCGTGAGAGACTGATGAAATGTATTTTTCTTCTGTTGATAAACTAGCATCAACAAACGGTTCTTGAAGTTCAAAGTCACTCTTGCTATAAGTTTTTTTCAGATGTTCACTAAACACTGTTCTCATTGAATTAATCATTTTACTGGCATCGTTAAAATCAGTGGCAATTTCAAAATTTTCCTCACTTAGCACAAAAACAAAAGATCTTAATGGTAAATTATGGTTAAAACCACCTTTAGTGCAAATACCTAAGCAGGATGCTCGTAAACATGTTATGAATTTTTCAGAACTCATTTGGTTGAATTCATTCCAGTTAGTGATTAGATTTTGAGGTACTACAACGTAGTTGTTATCATTATCATTAACAGTATTAAATACCACATATCCATTAGCTTTGTAATTTTCAATTTCTTCTAGTATTTCCTCGGACTCATTGGAAACAAAACTATCAAACCTATAATCAAATTTGCATTTGTCAAAGACTTCTAAAACAATATCTGTGGGATTTTCTAATTCGCTATCAAATTTTGCCCAGCTGCTATTTTGTGAGTTAGTTTTTAACTTTTCCATAAATGAGACACTGATATCACCAACTGCTAAATCATTTCCAAATCCATATCCAGGATCTTCACCTCCTGTTGAATCTAACAATCTTTTGACAACAATTTCTAAATGCAATTCACCTAAACCTTCTAAGACAATTTGATTTAACAATTCGTCATATTGAAAGTCTATAGATGGATCAATTCTTCTGATTTCCAATAATGCCGTGATCAAAGAATGAAATTTATTTGGTTTCAAAACTTGAATGGATAATTTATAAGGATGGGAAATTGAACTGACAGGGGTAATTTTCAATGTTGACAAGTTTTCATATGATTTTGAGTCTTTTGTTGGTAGACTCTTTAAAATTCCAGAAATACCGTTTGTACCAGAAATAATGGTATCACCAGTGGATAAAGCTCCTATACTGGAAGTCTTCAAGTCTTCAAAGTCAGTTTCTAAAGAAATTTGTGTCTGGTCAATAAATGCCTTTTCAGCAACGCACCCAATATCACCAACATTCAACTTCTTTGTTTTAATAGGTAGATTACCTTGCATCAAGTATAATTGTTTGATTGGGTACCCACTAGCTACATTCTTTAGCTTGATGCTGTTTTTAGAGTCAGAAGAGTTTTGAAGCAATTGTGTGTATTTACTGGAGTTAAATACTTTAGAATTATTGGTAAAAGAACCTGAATAAACTCTGAAATAAACCAAATTACCAAGAATTGGGTATTTAACAATTTTAAAGACTTGAGCCATAGAAATTTTATCAGTCTTTAAAACATCTAGGTTATCGTTTTTTGGGTTATATGTCAACTGTACTTTTTTACCTTGATATTCAACTTCAGGAACCTTAACAGAATCTATTGGTGAAGGTAAGTATTCTAAGATAGAATCGATAAGGTTGTGTACACCTATATTTTGGAAACTTGAACCACAAACAACAGGAATAACTTCTTTTTGAATTGTTAACTTTCTAATACTTTCATTCAATACCTTTGCTGTTAGTTTTGGATCTCTAACGTAATCTTCAATTTCAGATTCTAAGATATAATCCAACAACGAGGAATCAAATGATGTCAATGTCTCTACCAAGGAATTCCTAGCCAACTCTAATTTCTTTTTTAAGTTAGGATTTAATTGTTCGTATGTATAGACCTTTAAATAATTTGGATCCGCAGGTTTGTATATAGTTGCGCATCCATTAATTACATCCAAAACACCAACAAACTTATCATTACTCTCCAAATTGTTCACGTCATTTTCTGTTAAGATGTACGAATTGTATTTATCTTCGTCAGTGTCTTTGCTCAAGCCTACAGTGTCCAAACTAAAAATAGGATATGTTAGAACTAAAGGCTTAGATTCCAACTTCAACATTATATCTTTCAAACATTTATTAAAGTTTGTACCCATAGAGTCCATTTTGTTGATGTAACAAACTTTTGGTAATGAGTGAGCTTGTTTGAAAACAGTTAATGTTTGGGCTTCTACACCCATACTACTATCCAAAATCAAAACAGCTCCGTCTAATACTTTCAAAGACTTCACAACTTCATAAGAAAAATCAATATGGCCTGGTGTGTCTATAACATTGATCAATTTGTTTTTGGTAAAGATACTAATACAAGCTGATTGAATAGTGATACCTCTTGCTCTTTCTTCTTTCAAAAAATCAGTGGTTGTATCACCTGCATCAACATTCCCTATACTTTTTTTGTTGTTTGTGTAATACAACAGTCTTTCCGTTGTAGTTGTTTTACCTGCATCAATGTGTGCAATTATACCAATATTTCTTTTATCTTTTAATGGAATTGTAATTTCGGAACATGTAATTGAACTCGTATGAAAGCATTTTAAAAAAGTTTTAGGCTTAAATTGCGCTTTAATAGTTGCTTGAATCTTGAAATTCAAAACCCTCATTACTTTGGTTCCAGAGAGTATTGTATTTGGATGGAGTTCAAAGTTGATGCTTTAATTTTGAAAAAGATTGCTTTTCCGTGATGATTTAAGAAAAGAAAAATTAATGCATAAGCCGAAATTCAACATTGAAAATATAAAGTTAAATATTTGAAAAAAAATATTAAAAAAATGCAAAAATAGTAATTTATAAAAAAAAAAGAAAAAGTGTAATCCTTCTTCCTATGAACGTAATGAATTCGATATATACAGAATAGATTTTTGATTCAAAGATTTCCAGAAAACGGGAGTTTTTGTTTTGTTTGCTAAGAGTAAATGAATAAATAAAATTTTGTTTAAAAAATTTAATTTAAAACGCTTAATCTTGGTTTAAGGTAGCTAAGAAAGCAGCAGAGGCAGCCTTACCAGACTTGTCTTGCTTCTTGGAAGCAACCTTTTCAGCAGAGTAAACCTTGGCGTATGGGTTTAATCTTAATAAGACTTGCTTGTTCTTTAATGGGTTCTTCTTTAAGACGTGAGATCTCTTTTGGGTTGGTTGACCAGCTTCTCTGACAACGGATTGGATTTCAGCGGAGTTGATAACTCTTTGGATGTCAGTGGTGGAGACAATGTTGGATGGTAAAGAGTAACCAGACTTGGAAGAAGCAACGGATTCGGAACCGTAGATGGAGTCTAACTTAGCGAAAGCAGATTCGGTCCAGATAACGAATCTACCTAAGTGAGCACCTGGAGCTAATTGTAATAAACCTAAAGATTCAACGTTAGCGGTTTCAACACCTGGGATGTTTCTGAAAGCCTTAACTAAACCGTTGTCTTGGGCGTAGACGACTAATGGACCCTTTCTTTGGGTGAATCTTCTACCTCTGTATTTACCCTTACCGGCTCTCATCTTCTTGGACTTGATGACCTTGACAACATCGGCGTGAGCACCAACGGCCTTTAAGACGGCAACAGCGTCCTTGGTCTTGGTAACGTTTTCTAATTCAGAAGAAACAACTAATGGAACTTCTGGAATCTTTTCGATCTTGTGACCTCTAGCTAAAACCAAAGAAGAAACGGAAGTAGCAGCAATAGCGGAAACAGTAGCGAATCTCTTTTCGTTGTGGTTAACCTTGACGTTCCACTTTCTCCAGACCTTGGTTGGAGCGAACATTCTACCACCTCTACACATGTTACCGAAAGCGGCTTGAC
>ERZ794936.344-NODE-344-length-24502-cov-7.234875_pt1 | contig 24502 bp, 19 predicted proteins | sample MGYA00511083_ERZ794936 | MGnify/ENA primary metagenome ERZ794936 (study PRJEB30137, sample SAMN04331409) | food metagenome | isolation source: Y2 must sample point D1 replicate A | place: Australia: South Australia | collected 2014 ... | reverse complement strand
ACGTAGCTGGTTACGGTCCTTTACGGCTGAGTAAAGTGGTTCAGATAAAAAATCGTTACCCTATAGGAGATATCAAGGCTTAGACAGAATAAAAGGAGAAAAAATTAAATTTTGATAAAAAACGAGGAATACTTTTATTTTAGCTTCCGACAAATCTCAAGAGAAATCGACAAAATGCGGAGCAAAATGAACTTACGATATGAACCACCATGACCAGCAGATAGGCTCTAAGCTTAGTCCAAGCGTAATGAGTCGTCAATAGGTCTCTAAAGCATCACTTACTCAAATTTTATACGGCCGTGCCTTGATGTTAACGGAATACATGGTGGCTAGGAATTCATATGTTTTATGCATAATTTGTGGAGAGAAAGCCGGGTATACAATTCGGGGTCCCAGATCTTAATTAGATGTAGCAAGCAAAAAAAAAGAAAAAAAAATAACAATCACTCCAATCTTTCGAACAAATTTGTGCTAATAGAGGCGGTATCTCTCAATTATTGTTGATTTTTATGCAACACTGTATTTAATGCGCTGCACACATTACAAAAGGGGTGTTAGTTTGGAATGTGCTTCAGCCTGAGTATTTCCAAGCCTAGTGCACCTTGTGATGTAATCTAGACTGGCTATTGCTCAAAGAATAATGAAAGAAAACAATTGTGATCTCTCTGCGATGAATATCTCTTCGCTCCGCGGCCGTCATTACTGACCAAAAACAAAAAAATCGGGCAACACAGTATTATTTATTACCTAACTAAATTAGCGATCTGCATACAATATTTAGCATCGACCTGAAAGCAATTCTCAAACGATACCATCAACAGCGTCCAAATTTAAAGTGTTTTAGACTGATCAATGATGGCTCCTTCACACTTGAAAGTACACACTAGCGCATTGGAAAGACTCATGAAGGAGAGAACGATGTACCTTAAAGAGGTAGAAGAAGGCTCAAAGCAAATTGAGGAAATGAAGCTGAGGGAGGCTGAATCGTATGAAATAAAAAAGCAGGAAGAACTAGTGAGAGAATCACAGAGAGCAATTGTTGCAGTAGACATAAAACTCGAGAAAGAGAAGAAGTGTCTTTCTGATATCATTTTAGATTATGACGGGGCCGAGAGTCTCGAAGCCGCAAAGGACGTGCTCAAAAGGTATGAGATTGTGTTCGGTGCGAGATAGTCTATCATTATGCGCCATCTATGTCCTTTCCTGCAACAAAGTCAAGGTTGCGCTCGGCCTCTAGCTTATCATATGTTTCTTTGTTCTCTATCCATCGCTCATGGATGTCTACCGTCTCATTAGAGGATGACCAACCGTTACGTGTAGCCTGACTCCATACCAGGTCGCCGCCGACCTCTGTACTACCGAACGCATATCCGTTTGCTTTGTCAATGATTTGAAGAAGGTTGACCATCGTTTGCTTGTTTTCTATTGCGAGCACTTGAAAAGACACGAGGTTGTAGTCTTCAACAAGCTCAGAAATCATTTGTGTGAGACGCACATAATTTTTTCCGAGCACGGTTGGACATTCTTCTTTTATAAATTCCTCTAGAAAATCTAGGTCTTGGGCTTCGGTATAGTAATCAAGTCTCATTGCCAATTTCCCATATGAGTTTATCTTATCAATTTTTGAGAGCACATTGACATGAGGCATGTCTAGCTGGAGCATGGATCTCAAGCTCAAAAGCAATACAGACACGTACAGAGACGGACTTGTTAAGTAAAGAGAGTCTACCAACGAGACGACGCACAATCTCGCATCAGCTGATTTCTCAAGTCGCTTGAACATTTGAAAAAACGCAGTGTGATGCGTGAATAACTCGACTTGTCCAGGGCAGTCAAACAACAAGTAAGTGTCTCTACCGAGATCTGCCCAGGTTGCCATTATCTCATCCATAGCGTTTTCTTTGAGACTTTCGATAGCAAACATCAAACCTCCGTTGGGACCTAGATTGTGCGTTTCCATAATATCCTCCACGTCCACATAGTCACGGATGTCAAAAGAGCATGAAGGATATGGCAAGGTATCATTTGCTGGGTCGAGATTTATGACGGCGCTTTTTCGGCCTATGGCCGATAAAAACTGGTGCATACCATGACAGTAAGTAGACTTGCCACTACCTGGGGGCCCAATTATGATCTGACCAAACATAGTGCTGAAGTACTTGAAGGATGCAGCTAGGCAATTTCTGCGGCGCGCGCACCAAAATTGAGAGGCGAACAAACACTGAGTATAGAGACTCAAAGGATAAACACTCCGAATACAATGACCTCGAGCATCATAGGCAATAATCTCCCCAAAAGTTCAGTGACTGTGTCTCCTCTCGTTCTCCTTTCAGTCGCCGACCATTATGATAGAGTAGCGAAGGATTCCAAAAAGAGGGTCGTTGGTGTCATCTTGGGCGACACCGAGGCCAACGTTATTAGGGTGACGAATTCATTCGCTATACCTTTCGAGGAGGATGAGAAAAATCCGTCAGTCTGGTTCTTAGATCACAATTTTATTGAGTCAATGACTGAAATGTTCAAAAAAATCAACGCGAAGGAAAAACTCATTGGCTGGTACCATTCTGGACCCAAATTAAGGGCTTCAGACCTAAAAATCAATGACGTCTTTAAAAAATTTACGCCTACTCCCTTGCTAGTTATTGTGGATGTTCAACCTCGATCTGTGGGAATTCCGACAGAGGCTTATTTTGCTGTCGATGATATCAAACATGACGGTTCCAAGGCAGAAAGAACGTTCATTCATGTGCCATCTTCAATCGAGGCAGAGGAGGCAGAGGAGATTGGGGTAGAGCATTTGTTACGTGACATAAGAGATCAAGCGGCTGGAAACTTATCGCTCAAAGTTACTGAGAGGTATCAATCATTATTAGGTTTGGACCAGAAATTGAAGGAGATTGCAAAGTACCTCAAAAAAGTGAACGAAAAAGAGCTTCCCATTAACCATTCAGTTTTGGGAAAATTGCAGAATGTGTTTAATTTGCTTCCTAATATGTCCAGTGGAGCAGACGAATTTGACAGACGTTTTGACGCCCAGGCCTCCGAAAGAGCCGAGAATTCGTCGAGTCCGCTTGCGACCGCATTCACAGTTAAGACAAACGATGAGATGATGATGCTCTACACGAGTACTTTAGTGAGATCAATCATTGCGTTCCATGACCTTATTGAAAACAAATTGGAGAACAAGAAAAGCAGTGAGATGAAAAAAGAGATTAAATAATCGAGATGAACGGGCAGAAGCTCGGCTCGATCGCGGTTGCGCACATATCCGCCAGTCGTGCGCGTTTGAGCATGCCCTTCATCACACTTCGTGCATCCGTCAAATCGAGCGTGAAATACGATGATTTTCTATAGGTTAGCGTACAAAAGCAGACATAGCCATGTGTTGAATTATAGCTTTTTCTACCCAAATACGAAAAGATGCCTTAGCCTAGAGCAAAGTTTTTTGTGCAACTCATCCTTACTAAGTTCGAGAAAGCTAAACATCAAAGTCGAAAAACCTCACAAACATGAGCCAAGTTTGAGACAACCCAGCGATACGATATTTCGAGGAACCCCTCCTGAGACCAGAGCAAACCACAGATCTTGTGGCGTTCTTTTTCCTCCTCAAAACCGAGAAGCTTCGCTTGAGGAAGTTCTTCACCCTTTCAATGTCGCTTCTAAGGCAAAGACGGAAATAGACTCGAAAAAGTCAAGCCTGAGAGATTTCACAAAGCAGTTGATTAGATTAACGAAGCCTAATCTCACCATCTTGGTGACGTTAAGCTCAATATGCTCCTATGCGATTTCCCCGAACTCTCTTTCAATCGCAGAGCTAGCCTTCTTAACAATTGGAACGGCCCTATGCTCGGGATCTGCCAATGCGATAAATATGGGAAGAGAGCCAGATTTTGATCGAAAAATGAGCCGAACGTCTACTAGACCAGTTGTCACTGGCAAAGTATCACCGAAGCAAGCCTTTTTGTTTGCTAGTCTGACGGGGATTTTAGGAACACTTGTCTTGTATGCCGGTGTGAATACCACCGTGGCGCTTTTGGGCCTATTGAACATTGGGCTTTACGGTTGGATTTATACATCACTCAAACGCTACTCAATTGTCAACACATGGGTGGGCGCGATCGTAGGTGCCATACCACCCTTGATGGGGTGGGCTGCCTCCACATCCTTGACTCATCCTGGGGGATGGTGCTTGGCCGCTCTCTTATACGCATGGCAATTTCCCCATTTCAATGCATTGTCTCATAATGTTGCCGATCAATATAAGGGCGCTGGATATGTGATGACAGCGGCGGAAAACCCAAAGCTCAATGCACGTGTGGCATTAAGATACTCGATATTAATGCTTCCAATTTGTGTTGGTTTGAGCTACTTTGAGGTAACCGATTGGGTATTTCCTATCGACTCCGGGGTAGCAAATCTTTGGCTTACTGTACTCGCATATCGCTTTTGGAGACAACAGAAATTGAATCATGCAAACAAGTACATTCCTTCTAAGCAAGATCTTCTCGCGGCCAATATTCAGGCAAAGCTGCTCTTTTGGTGTTCTGTGTGGCAATTGCCGGCTGTCTTGGTATTGGCTATGTTGCATAAAAAAGGACAGTGGGACCGCTTGTGGATATATTTGGGATGGTACGACGAGCCGGCAAGTTCTTAGAGTATCGCTCTTAGCTTTGTGATAATCTAGATGTACATAGTTTCGACTGTTGCTGTCGTCACATTCTTCTTTTAATCTTTGACTAAGTGTCTATTGAGTCTTGAACTTAAAATTTGTAATTTCGGCGTGAAAATCGATGCTCGTGTGCCTTTTGTGCATAATATATTTTTCAATGAAGCTGTACCTCGATGCTACCTACAACCTATGATTAAACTTCTTGCCAACTTGCCTCTGGAACTTCAAACGACAGATTTTAGTAGGTATTGTCGTTTTTAATAGGCACGCGAAGAAGGCTCCGGCTTCTGGACGTGGCATTCCTGCGAGTTGTCACCACAATTGTTTACTGTGCTGTAGGCGAACGTCTAGAGTTAGTCATTGTTGGCAACGGTTTTGCAGACTGAATGATTTTCGTGTATATTGTCGTACTTGATGGGCGATATTGCTACACATTGTAATCACAAGTATTTTTTAATCTCGCGTTGCCATGTAGCCCTAACCGGGGCCAATGTTCATAATAAGCTTCACGCGAAAGATTGGATTAGCCGCTTTCTAACTCAGAAACACTTATTACAGGGTGAGGTATCAAGTCGCAAGCTTCGGGTAATACAAAAAAATTTGGGCTTTGCAAGATTTCGCAAAAAACGGATTACTGAAAGTTCGGGATACTCGCTTCGTCGAAAGGCAATAATTTCCGAATACCGATTCTGAATGTGCAATATCGAATGGTACGGGCTCTTACACACTAGAGCCATCACTAGAATGGCAGAATGGCAGATGAATAGACTCGATTTCGCAGTGTACTCCAGATGATCTTGGGCGGCGGTTGCCTCTTCTTTTAGGTGAATGACCGAGCTCAGGGTTACATCTGAACTCTCATCAAGCGGGTCCAGCATCTCATGCGCGTAAATGTATTCGTCAATTGCGTGTCAAATTTTACTCGAAAACACGTCGGAGGCTAGTATGGCAAGGTCCAGTTCCATCAAAAATGCAACAAATCTGAGTACAAAAGACCAGGCCCAAAATTCCCCAATTTCAGCAGCACCGAGTTTGTAATTTGGCTCGACCTAATACACTATGGGCCTACGTCCACGTGTCTATCTTATATAGCCTATCTGACGCTCGGAAAGATAAAAGAAAGAGTTTCTTTTCCTCCGTCGATCAAACTGCAAGCGCCGGCGCAGCGGATTGGAACGAAATCAGGCTCCTACAACATGTCCGAGAAACCAGCACTTTAGGTTCAGAGCTTCCGCTAGTTTCAGGGAAAAAACTTTAGCACGCCGCTCCCGTCAAAATAACCAAAAGCTCTGAGCCCAATATTTCACGCGGCTAGCGAGTCAAAGTGAAACTACCTGCATACTACCTCCCCTTTCGAACCCGGACAGCGACACTCTCCTACTCTGTGCTCTTCTATTCCTAAGCATACACAAGAAAAGTCCAACCGAGATGCCCATCACTTTACTCGAGCCTTTCTTATTTGAAAACAAGCTTGTGAGCACTAGCTCCATTGATATCTTACGAGATGCCACGATCGGGATTGATGTGGAGCATTACTTGAATCGCATTCACACGTTAAAGAATGAACAGCTTCTTTGTGCAATTGGGGGCGTCCCAGCCTCCTTGAAACAACACCTTTTGGCGGACCTTGATGTATTGCGCGAATTGAACATCAGGCCGTTGTTTGTTTTGCCCGGAATGATGTTTGAAAACATTAGCCAGAGAGATCGCACGGAGGAGTTGCCTCCTCAAGAGAGACATATGGACGCGACTTGGGCTAGAGTGCATTCAAAGAATCCAAGTAGCAGCGGACGTCATGCTGATCTTGGTGGTAATTCATTTCAACTGGGGCGCGAGCCTTTACCCATCAACACAATGATAAATGATCTCGTCAGGCTTTTTATCGAGGGTGGAATTGATTACATGATAAGCCCTTACAATGCATCGTTTCAGTTATCGTATCTATACCGAAGCAGTGCTATAGACTGTATTTACGGATCAACTGACATGCTTCTCACATCCATAGACAAGCTCATTTTGGGAATGGAACTCTCATCAAGAGACTTCAAGTTCGTGGAAAAACAGAGGGTTTTGAAAGAGCTTAATTTGAGTGAGAGACAATTTAACGATTTAAGTATAATGGTCGGATGTTGCGCTCAACCACAAACTTTCCCCAACTTTCCAGATCCATCTAAGGCCAATTTACTAGCTCCGTTTTCACCCATGAATCACTTCAGAATGGGTTTGGACATACTCTATCTGTTCGCAATTGCGAGTGGACCCCCCGATGATCTCTTTGCTTATGTGACGAGCCTCAATGACCAGTCTTTACTCGATCTTTATTATAAAGGGCACACTGCCATCAATTTTATGCCAATCATGAAGACTGATGGACATATTGAATTGTACTCGGTCGAATTGTCAAGAATGGGTCTTTTGACTGATGGTGGTTGCTTTAGAAATGAGGCAGTCGACAAGCACACCGAGGGTGATGCGCGCTTGGAAGATTTATCCACGTGCATACCGACCGAGCTTCACTCTGTCATATCGCAGAGGCTCCCATCAGAGATATATTTTTATCGGTCTTTGGGTTTGCTTCCTTCTAAGCTTCTCGAGAGTATAGTTTCCGGACAATGTGTTGTGCCCTCACCTTTGACATCACGCGCGGAAGACTCTTACAAACGCTTGGTATCCTCTAGAAAGCTTTTAGGAATTTTGGATCATCAGCTCAATTTGATCACACAACTTTTAGCGAGATACTTTCAGGTCAAGAAGATCGAGGTTATTTCTTGGTTTCAAGGAAAACCGATCTACGTCAACAATCGCATGGAACCACCGGTCTTTGCGCGACTTCATGCTGCACCATCGTGTCAAATTCAATACGGAGAGTTTACATCGATTTGGTCAAACTTTAGAGATCCGCATCAGAGGACAACACGGGCCACACACTCGGAGAAGAAAGACATCATCTCCACGTCATTCCATCGAGCCCTCTTTTTGATGCTGGTTGTGGATCATGAAGGTTCTTTCAGCTATGTTGGACGTGCATTACAAGAATTTTGCGAAGCAAATTCGGAAGCTCAGGACGAAGAGTTAGAACACTTGTTTTTGATACTTTTATTACTCGAGACGGAGGGTTTCAAATCGATGTTACGCGAAGATGATCTACCTGCCTCTTCTTTATTGTCCAAAGAGAAAGAATTGACTTCTGCCGAGAGAGGTGGGTTGTGTTTGATATCAAAAGTTTTCATGATGCGGAGTTTCAATCATTACCCAGTGAACTACCAGGGGCTAATTTCTCGCAGCTTACTCGCTTTCAGAAGCCACCTTAAGGTCTTTCAGGAGGTTCTTCAACATTCTTTACTCGCATGCTACGTTGATTTGATTGCAAGGGACGAGGAGTTGAAACTCCGTAATGCATCGAAGAGTGAGTTGCGTCGCGCAGTGGGAAGAATGCCGTTTTTTAAGGATTTGAACAACACACTATTAGGTGTAGTTTCGCAAATCTATTACACGGAGTGCTTGAGACAGTCGAAGGCTGGACTCCCTGATGGCCAGTGCGTGCAGGCTAGCAAGAATCAATTGATGATTACTCTTTTTCAAGATGGAGGACCATCTCATAACTTGAAAATGGAGAGTGTTAATCGTGTAGCCATCGATCAGTTTGACACCGATTTCGCCGAGGGGGTCAGCTTCTGGAAGCACTTCAAACGCATAATCGATATCGCAGGAGAGTTAAATCCATCTTTGTTGTCTGCGGCGGATCGCGAGCTTGTTGAACTAGCTGATGATTTGGTGCTGAAATTCACGACAGTGGAGGCTCTGTAAGACGACGAACTGCTAGATTTTGGCCAATGTATACGATTTTGATATTTTGAAAAGCCCTTTCTTCACAAGCGAAAGGGCGACTATTCTAGCTTTCCTGAGCACCGATCAGTCTGTAAGAGTGTCTGTACAGAATCTTGTGAGACACAAGGCGAGCCGGTCTGGGCTGGTCAGGACTGGGCCGGTTTCCTAAAGCGGCCAGTGCCTCATACTTGAATCTGCGTAGAAAGGTTTGGCATTGTCTGTTGCAACCAGGCGCAGACTTGCAACAAAAGGTACAGGACAGACACTGAATCGATATCCAGACCCTGAATTGTACTATATATATATTCCTCTAAGATATACAAGGGCCCATGTGCTCTGCAAATTATTTTCGAGCATGATATAGCATTCCGACATCTCACCGCGGTCATGATGAATATGTTGGGCTTTTCGTAAGTACGCAATGACAGAGAACTGAGATCCTTGAGTCGGTGTCGCGCGCTGAAATGATATTAAAGCGCCGCACATGGGGGGAAGCCACTTTAAGTGCTAATGCTTTCTTGGAGGATCTCATCAACATCTCGTCAATGGAACGGCTATCCAGATAGATTGACTCTGGCTTGCGTGAGATCATTAAATACCGCACAACCAAGGGCAACAGGGAATGGACCTTTTATACATTTGCCGAGTATCAAAGCCCTCGGGTGCCAGCAAGGAGTCCAAAACATCCAGCTACCGCAAGGGTCATCTATGAACTTCTGTTTGCATTCCACAATGTTATCGAACAGAAATTGCGAAGGGTTGACTCGGAGTATCAAACCGTTGTTTGGAAGACGTTGGCACCAAGAAACAAAACTGAATTGTTCAAATTCATTATTGCACTCATTCGAGTTATCGCTGAACTCTTCTCTCGCTTCGGTTAAAGTTAGTAAAAACGAAGGTTGGTTTTTAGAAAGCGCAGATCATTTAGCAGGCTGGGCGGGGTACAATCTCCAACTCACAGAAGAAGGAGCGAAAGTCAAAGTTGAGGGGAATGGTTTCTTTGTGGTTCGTGCTTCAGGTACTCTCTATCAGTTAAATGTAGGGGAAGGACAAGAGATCATCGTGAAAACAAGCTCCATAGTTGGAAGTACCAGCGGTATGAGAGGCAAATCTTCCATTTTGTTTACAGTTGAACTGCATCTCAGTCCATGGCTGAAGGTCAGAGAAAGTCTAGTGTCTGTCTATGCTAATTTGTTCAGCATTAAGAACAAGATTGATGTCGATAAACGAGAAGATTATAAAAGAGTACCAGACCGAGAACTGTTGCCGTCTCTAGACGGCCAACAACTTTCATATACTACTTTTGTGGGGCTGGGCTCTGTGATTCTTCAGGCTGATTTATCTTGAGCTTGATAAATCATTCCGAACTCTGTCAGGTATCTCATTTGCCTTGACCGCGTGAAACATGCCTCGGCCGCACATGAAATACCAAGGCTATTTTTACCGTAGACAGCCAAATTGAGTTGCCCGACACCCAAGTCCGGCAGCCTTTGAGTATATAGTCATGGTCTTTCGCCTGTGATACCTGGAATTCTGAAGTCTGGCTGCTTTTGAAAAATGATATACACAATAAGTATGCCTCATGTGTAAAGAATCTAACTACTTCGTCTCAGACTGTAGATAGTAAGCGCACGCGACTATACGAGCACACGTATCCGAAATGCTAGATGGTGACATGACATCTCACCATGGCATGAATCAGCTCTCTCTCTCGTCACCGTCCGAATGGCAGTTTTATGCAAAGGGAAATGCGAATGCGATATATAGATATGAGGGGGATGAGGAGCAATTGAGGGGTAAGGTCTTGCGTTTGAGACTTCACAAACCATCAGTCAATTACGCATCCACTGAAGAGATATTTGCTTTTGCCAGAGATAAGTGCGAAGTTCACTTCCCGAACAATTGCATCAGGTCTGAACTAGTGAATTTGGATGTCGGCTTTATCTCTCGTCTAGGAAAGGACGGCTTTCGATTACTGACTTCGGAAAAGTTCGGCATTCTTATGGATGATATATTGGATGGAGACTACTCGACCCACGAGCTTTCTAAGCATTGCAAGTTGCATGTCCAACATAAATGTGGATTAGAAGCTGGTCGCGTTGCTTCCGTTATCTTGGAATTGAAGCCCAAATGGCTTTATGATAACTGCCACAATTACTGCAGAAATTGCTCTCTCGGGCAGCAAAGAAACTTCGATCGGCATTTCTGTCCTCTTGATTTGATTAGCAAGAACACATTAATACGTGGAGTTGATGATCTCTTGTCGAGGGTGCCAAGTCATATTGCAGATTTTACGAGCGAGAACTGTCAGTTCAAGCTAAGGTCATTGCTTTATAATTATTTGCTCGAACCAGAAAATGTTTTCCAGAAACTCAAAAATTTACAGAGGCTTGAAGACGATGGCGACCGTATCTGCAATATTCGGCGCCTGGAGGACATCTCAGACGCGCTTCTTTTCGCAATGACAATGCGCGATGTTGGGGTATTTATGAAGTTTGAGAAACTCATCACTGAGGAGAGCGATTTTGTTCAGCTAGAATGCATGTTTCGCGAGTCAGATTCAACCGTTCTTGACGATAAAGAACCGTATGCTGTTACAATTTCGTTGTATGACTTCGACCTCAAACTGAGGGAAAAATTTGAGTATTGGAAAAAGACAGACATGACTATTCGAGAATACTACGATTCTTACAACTCAAAGTGGCCATTTTGCGCAAAGGGGTAAAATTTTAAGGACTTATAGGACACTGGAATGACTGGGCAATTCTGGATGCATATTCAAACAACGAAAAGCTTACCAAACATCCTCTTGGTATCTGTTTTGCACTTTCAAAGACCTCACCAATTCAGAAGCTCTCTCGAAAGAAATAGATCTCTCCTCTGAGATAATTTGTACGAAGGCGTTTTGAACGTCTCTTGCCATTTTCGACGCATCTCCGCAAACGTAGATAAATGCCCCTGCTTCGAGAAGCTCATTCAAATTTTTCGCTTTCGACAAGATATTATCCTGAACGTAAACCTTCTTTGAACCCTCACGAGAGAACGCAACATTCATTTCGAACGAATCACCGAGAGCTCGAGCATAGTCTGGCCATTCTTCGCGATAGAGATAATCCTCGTCTCTTCTCCTGCAACCATAGAATAAGACTGTTTTGCCGAGTTTGATCGAGTCGGATGCTTTGAGCAAAGCAACTCTCTCTCTCACAAATGCCCTCATGGGTGCAACTCCAGTCCCTGGCCCAACAAGTATAATTGGCGTCGAGGGATTAGACGGCAACTTGAATGTTGATCTGCGAACATGAACGGGCAATTTAAATTTCTCAAATTTGTTCTTCGGTCCCCACAAGTCATAAGTGGCGTATCTCCTGTCATCGCTTGCATTTTGCGAGACCTCGATATCCTTCAATAAGTTTGTGGCAACACCAGTAACTACTTTTTCTTCCGTGATATCCGCTTCAACCACAGCGGTGACGTGAATCGTGGACTTTTCAGCTAAAGATGACGAGGAAATTGAATAGTAGCGTGGTTGCAAGCTGGCAATGAGTTCAATCAAAAAAACGAAAGTCACAGAATCCCAAGGCGTGCCACTCGAGATCTGCAAAAGTGCATCAGCGAGGTTCAACTTTTTGTTGTGTATTTTCTCCGCAAACTCCGACTTGTCCGATCCCAATCGCAAACACTCTTTCTTTGCCGCTTCCGTTGGCGCAAACGGTGCCACCGACTTCAAAGATTGCCTGGAGATTGGGCCAGATATTTCCATGTGATGCCTCACAACAGCTTCATACGTTATGGGGGTGTAGAATGGAAGTTGAACCGTAGAATCGAGAGTCTTCAACGAGAATACGGCATTTCTTTTCTCTCCCAAGTTGAAGCACGCGATGAACTTCTCCACATCTTCGTTAGAGTTCGACGGCCAAATTGCTAGATGATCACCAGTTGTATACTTTAAGTTAGAAGGCGACAAGTCAAATTCAGCATGAACACAGTAGCGATCTTTGCTAGTAAACAACTCCTTTGTTTTAGTCACCCGCGCTAAAAAAGGGTGTAAGTGGTCAAAAGGGCCTCTTGTTATCTCTTTCACGTTCCCAATATACAACTTGTTGGGTTCCCCATTAGACACGCTTTCGTCAGCAGACAGAAGTGACAGCTCGTCAAACAACTCAAACGAAGGTTCATACTTCAGCTCATGCTCTTCTAAATTGACATTATTTTTCAATGAGTCGAAACACTCCTCTTTCCACGCCAAGAAGTCCTCATCCATTGTTCCAAGGCCGTCATCACCTTGACCATAAGGAGCAAACCTTTGTGCACCAAGAAGCTCGAGCTTATCATTTAATTTGGAGCCCATTGCATTGTAAAACTCATATGTAGAATTTCCGAGACCGAAAACAGTGAATTTGAGATTTTCCATTTGTTCAGCTTCTGTCTCGAGCCAATTGAAGAATTCAACAGCGTTGTCCGTAGGCTCCCCCTCGCCGTAGGTTGCCACCATGAAGAACATTAAACAATTGGGATCTAAGTCTTGCAAGTTGTCGTAGTCATAATCGGCCAAGTCGGCTGCTAATACGCCCAATCCGAACTTTGAGTGCAACTCCTTGGCCAATTTATGAGCATAGTCTTCGGCAGTTCCAGTTTGAGAGCCATAAAAAACGACACAATTTTTATTGTTGTTTCTCAATTTGACGATGAGATCTCTTTCTCCCTCGTCACCTCCAGCGATGAACCCAGCGGAGCTTGAGCTGTCTGGCCCAAAGACGTAATCTTTACCAAAATAATACGATACAGCCAATGCGAGCACGGTGATCACAACAAGATCTAATTTATCCAACATTATCGTGAAGGATTCAGTTCGAGGGCGGGTGCGATGATGTACTCAGAATAGCCTGAATGAGCGATTTGCTTGAAGCAGGGTTCGTATAGCAAGGACGTGACCAAGAGAAAATCTCGTACGACGCGAATACTAAGTATACGAAGTGCTTGTTTTAATAACTGGGCCAATACAAAGTCACATGGATTTTACGGTCCTGCACATGTGCCGTCTGTAATCGCAATTTTTGGCATTCTGAGAAATGGGACGATTACGTCCGACGTCGGCGTCCACTACAAGATTTGGCCAAGCTCCATCCAGACTTCACTCCAGTATGACTGAAGTGGCCGTATTTAAAAGCTAAGTATGTATAAACTTAGGACCAGGTGCCTTTCTACAAATAATGATCACCAAAAACAAGTCCGGCGTCGCATGTGATAATTGGAAAGTCCTCCTCCTCATTTGATTCTGGCGTAGCATGAGGGTGGGTAAAAGAACCGTTCATGCAGGATCACTTGAAGACGTGTGTTCCATTGTAGAAGCGGGTGACGATGGGGCTCGCGCAGAGTCCGCAAATCCCGGGAAACAGCGGTTCATGGATGCAATGGCCTTATCGCGGCTGTTTGTATCTCCCATTATCTCGATTAAGCATTCAAAAATAGATTGTGGGTCAAATTCTTGCTTGCTCCGCTCACCCAATGTGTACTCAGCTGCACCTCCAGATAATACTGTACTCAGAGGAGACATCTTTTTAATGTAGCCTCTCTTCGTGAGCTCTGCAATGATTTCTTGTACTTGCTTGTTGAAGACCGGGGTTTGTATGCTTAAATTGTTGGAAATGCCAAATTCTGTTACATACCTAATTAGATCCACATCGCTGATCTTATTCCCGCACAAAATCATCATTGCAACAATCAATAGGGTCAAGCCCCCAAGAACTTGCTCATGTGTATTGACAATCACTTTATTTCTCTTTAATGTGGGCATGAGACTTGATCTGCTCAGCGCAAAATTTGAATCCTCCAGCGCGCTTAGGTCAAAGCTCCTGAGCTTGTGGAGAATTGCGTTGGACTCTGGGTTCATATTAGACACTAACATCATCTCATTTGTATGACTCTTTAATGTCAAGCCATAAACGGACTCTAACTCAATTTTTAGTGTAGCGATCCATGGCTTGAGAGCACTTTTGACATTCAGTGCCTGAAGGATCAGACTGAAATGTTCACCTCGTATTTTGGAGTGACGTGAGCTCTTTGCCAACACCATCCTAATCATGTCTGCTATTATATCCTGCTTGTGGGAATGCATGAGTTCACCATTAGAAGATGGCACTGGTTCATCAATAGGAGCATTCTCAGCTAGCTCGGAAATTTTTCTTTTGGCCATTGGATCTGTCTATCTAAAAGTGGTGTCAACAGACACACGATGTGGGAGACGCGTGAGATCACCGCAGGGAGAATTTCATCGATGCAGTACGCCAAGACCCACTCTCATGGACCACATCTTGTCGGCCATAGAGTGCGTAGCGCGCAAACTGAATTTGTCAAAAGACAGTTTCACGGTAAAGAGGTTTTTCACTGAATCTGTTGAATAGAGAAACGCAAGGTCTTGATTACAGATTTTGATTTGTCGGTTTTATGATTTATCGACAATCGATAATTGAGCAAAGTCGCCGTAGCTGGGACTGGTACTGCAGAAATAATCTAAATGAAGGCATAGGATGACTCAAAGACGAAGGCCGAACGGCTTAACTTTCACCTAACAATTTGCTACCCGCAACTGACTGCTTCATTTTGAATACTTACGTATTCACGTCCGTCGACCATATGTAATTGCGTCCGATAGACACCTGGTTGATTGCGGACATTATTATGCAAGCAAATGTGGCTGAAAAGACAACATTGGAGGATTGTAACTTTTTTTTTCTGGAATCTTGAATGAAGAGCTGCAAGTAAACATTGATGTCATCTGTCTAATGCCGTGAGTTGATAAGGGTGTCACACTATCACACTATCAAGCGCACGAATGCGTGCATTTGACGTGGCCTGTACGCTTAAATCGTTCCTCGGATGGCACCTAGCAGTGTATCTATATGAGGATTACAAACCTGTCTTGAAACACTGCAAGAACTTTTACGTGCGTGAGACAATGATCCCCAGTATATTGCGTAAGCGGTCGAACTCGGAAAGTCATGAGCCAAGCAAACTCTGTATAGTACCAAAAATCGTTTTCGTTCAATCCAAACTATGCTCGAACGTCGAATGAGACAAGGTCTGTCTCGTGTGAGCCAAAAAAGACCTCTGCGCAATAATGACGCGATCATAATGAAAGGAGCCGACCGCAACATTATCTTCCGAGCAACATCAGGACTGGGCACCACAATTGTCAGTTCAAACCTTCGTTCAAAGCGTTATATGCCCTTAGAAAGACTTTAGAAAGGTTATGCGGTCAACTGAGCCTTCATATCACTGAGCACTTGCAAAGCAAAAAGATGGTCTTCCTCCTGAGCCAAACCGCTAACTGTGAGTGCTCCACAAATTGCATCGCACCCAGAGACTTTGATTGGGACCGAGCCACCGTGGGTGGCGTATTCTTTGGAGTCCACGAACAAGGCGCTCTCAACACTCATTTGCTTGATCGCGACTTTACGGCCTATGTAGAAAGACGACTTGGCAAATCTCAAGGTGGTCTTCTTTTTCCTAGAGACCCAAAACTCGTTATCAAGAACGGCACCATTTTTTGAGGGTGAATGAAACAAAATCTGCCCGTTTGAGAGCGTTATGTCAATGAGTATCGGCTTAGAAAACTTTTGGGCCAAAGTGTGCGCGTAAACCCCAATTTGCCAGGCGATGGAGGAATCGAAACAGGGCAAAGTGATTTCAGCTCCTTCCATTTCGTCGAGTCTCTCCAAAGAGTATTCAAATATTGCATGAGACATGATGGAAATTTATTGTGTGCTAGAAGTGGTCACTGTGCAATGTGCATGTAACGTGGGCCCTGTACCCCTTTTATTCTCGCTCCTTCGCGGCCCGAGCCTTCCGCACTTCAATTTGTCTCGACGCTCAGACCAGTGTTAGCCATTCGTATATTGAGCGTAATATATTACACTCGCATGATGATGTATATTATTTCATTTCACTATCCTAACGTGGAGGAGGGTGTAGTTGCCCAGTGGACATTGCGTACGCTGCCTGACTCAATTGATGACTAAATTGAAGTAGATGAAGATTGAAGGATTTCAGAGGCCCCGTGACTTGCATGCTCCGCAGGCCCACCAGATACGTGGGGTAACACTCCTAAGTCCTAAGTACTTGTCATCTGAGACAGCTGAATCGAGCCGTTCGGAATTCAGCGGGTCGCGGCAAAGATCCTCGATGAAAGCTCATAACTCTGAGAAATAAAAAAAAATATTACATGTTACTAATTAATCATTAAGCAACGTAAAAAATAGAAGAGAAAAAACTTCAGGCCACTATCAAGAAAAGACGAACCAATCGTTGCTCACAGGAAGTTTGTAGCATGGTGTCATCGTTTCCAGCATGTGGGGGACTATCATGGATAGTAGTGAGAAAATAATGTATTTTATAGAAATTCGGCAAGCCCCTGAGTGTAATTTGGCCAGTCTTCTAGACGGTGAGAGACACGTTTTCCTTCAACTGTGCGAGGGCAAGGAACTTTTTATGTTCTCCAGCTTTGTCGGCGCCGAGGAAGTCGCTGTTTTTCCGGATTGGGTTCGTAGTCACGGTCAAAAGACATAATGAGCTAGAAGGGTTGATCATGACGTTGGCAGGTTTTAAATCGAAAGACACCGAGCCAAAGAAAACATTTCAGTTTAATCAAATACAGTGGCTGATGACAAGCCAGGAGTACAGGACGTCAAAATTTGTCGTAAGCGGCCACTTGTGTACTGGGAACTCGTGGACAAATGATGGCCTCGACGATCATTTCTGGGTGAAACTATTGTGATGATGAGAATGATGTAGATCGGACGTTTGAAGACATTTGCAATTCAAAGAACTAAGGCGTGTCCGCTCTTAGTTCCTGGAATGTGCCAGTTTTGTGAGAAGACTTGCTCACGCCAGTTTGACGTAATTTCGTGATCACCTAGTAAAGTTAATCGTAGACAGAAAAAAAAATTTTTGCGTCCGATATTGAGAGAGTGTCAGAGAGTACAGAGCACTCGTAAATTGCCCCAAAAACATCTTGTGGAGTTAAATACTCCATGATATAGTCAATATTATCCAAAAAAAATAACACTGCCTGGGGGTTCGATCAGTTCGCGTCAAACCGGCAATTCCGAATCGTTCAGAGATAAGCTCGCAGTTCAATGTGGCGCCGAAAAAAATCCTGTGTACGAAGTGATGGTAAAAGTTATCTAGGCCAATGATTTTAAAGTACTGTACAGAGGTGCCGATGAGCGAGCTTATCGTACGACACCAATATAGTGTCCAGTTTGAGGCTGATACGGACAGAAGAGTGATAAAAAGTTTATCCGAAGAATTTCGTTTCAAAAACTCTAGGATCTGCTACAGAGCGTTTAATTCACAAGGTGTCTGTTGAAAACCAAGGCATCATGCTTTCACATGAAGTATCCACAAACCGCAGACTTTTGCAATGCGTCAGTGCAATCTTTTGGTGCTTGTTGTCAGGAGGTCCAATATTTGGCTTTGCTGCTCTCAAGCCTATACTCGTCAAGGAAAGAATCTACGAGGAGTTTTGCGACCTCTCCGTGAATGCCACAGTCGAGGGTGGGTGGGAGAAATTCGTCATGGATCCCTCGATGTTTGGTTCTGTGACTACGTTTTTCATGAAGTCCTCAATTGATCTCGCCGAGGAATCCAGTGCAGCGAAATGTAACGCTCAGGACCTAAAGTTAAACATGATGTTTACCGTCGGCGCCATGCTTACAAATGTTTCAGCTTTAGTAATTGGCAGTTGTCTCGACAACTACGGCCCTAAGGTCTGTGGTCTCATTGGTGCCCTATTTCTTTACATTGCATGCTTTATTTTCATGTTCAGTGAATTTATCAAAACTTTCATGCCACTTTTTGATCCATACTTGTGGGGGTACGCTTCTATGGCGCTCGGGGGTCCATTTGCTTTCATATCATCGTTCCAGCTTTCAAATTCTTTTCCCGAAAGAAGTGGGACAATTTTGGCCCTCATAACCGGTGCTTTTGATGCCTCATCCGCGGTATTCTTGATTTATCGAATCATTTACAATGCTTCTAGTCAGTCGTTTACATTGGACAAATTTTTCAAGTGCTATTTATTCGTTCCTACGTTTATTACTGTTGTGCAATTCCTCATCATGCCCTCAGAGTCCTACAAAACAGACCCAGAATTGAGCTTATGCCAAAATGAAACACCACAAGAATCCCCTGGATCTAGGGAAAATGAGTGTGCTCCTTTACTTGGAGATCTGGGCGAAAGTCTGGCGATGACTCGCCGGAGGGATTCTATTGGTGACGCTTTAAAGCAACCCTATGCGTTGGAAGGCGAAGATTTGTTGGTAAAGAACTCAGGTGGCGTTTTTGGAGTCTTGCATGGGTTCTCTGCCAGTCATCAACTTACGACCCCATGGTTTTACTTGATGTGCGTCTTCACAACAATCCAGATGTTGAGGTTGAACTACTTTGTGGCTACCGTGGGAACCCAGTATTCTTACCTATTGCATTCTGTTTCCAAAGGATTTCTCTTGAATAAGTTTTTCGATATTGCTTTGCCTCTTGGTGGTATCATTGCCATACCGTTCATTGGTCTTATTCTCGATTATTGCTCGACTCTAGTCGTTTTGATGACTTTGCTCACCATATCTCTCACGATTGGGGTTCTTGGCTTGGTTCCAAATTTCTACACAGGTGTCATGAATGTGTGCTTATTTGTTGTATACCGCCCATTCTTTTACACCGCAATTTCGGACTACAGCGCTAAGGTATTCGGGTTCGACACATTCGGAACAGTGTATGGGTCCATTATCTGTATCGCCGGCGCTATAAATTATTTTCAGTCTGTTCTAGACAAACTCACTCACACGACCTTCGAGATGAACCCAACACCAATCAATTGCATACTAGTGACACTCACTTTCGTTGCTGGTCTGGCCACCGTTGTCTTTGTTAAACAACAGGCTGCTGCGAGAAGACGGTAAATTCAACGTCACCGGAACATGTCACAATCGTACCACGGAGTACATTATAATAGAACATAAAAAGCTTGTACGAGTATGTAGATTCGCAACTTTTGCATTTCACAACGAATGCCATCAGCCGGCGCGTGGACAATTGCTGGTAAAGGTATAGTTCGAGTGTTGGATGCGTTCTGAACATTCGTGACTGTGCTGGGAATTCTCGAAGTGTAATCTACGATGTGTTACATGTTAAATTATCGCCAACCTAAGAATCGGAGATCATATGAGTTTTAAACAGCCAGCTCAAAGAAACTTATCATTTGCAAGTTACGATGTCGTCTCACGTAGTAGATCAAACCAACGCACGCAAGACTTTCAAGAAACAACAGAAGGAGGACTAATTAGCTCGGTCCACATGAAAGGCTTGGTAGCCTGGGAGAAAGTACGAGGCACAAAAGTCAGCAAATTGCTAAGAGCACGGCCATGATCACAGGCATAACTGTAATAGTCTTGGTGCGTTGACATAGCTTCGTTGTGATTGTGCTTAATTGAACAGTACAAACATGCTCACATGCAAAACATCCTGATTTAGAGACAGCGGAAATTTCAATTGGGCGCCGCAAGTGGCATTTGCAAATCCCAGAGAGCAAAGCTCGGTGTTTTTTTGCTGGTTCCCGGCAACATCGCATTATCTCCCGTCGATCTTGTCGCGATAAAAGCGCGCGGTTCCACATCCCAACACCAATCGGGGCAAGCTTGACCTGTTCTACAACGAGGCCTATTTCTAGATACATACCATTATGAAGCCAGTGGTCTCTACGGGAAAGGCATACTTCTGCACTATTTTGTCGGCTTTTGCCATTGTGATATTGTCTGTCATAGGCTACCTTTTCAAGACTGGCCATGAATCTATGATGGGGTCTGTTAATGACCCAGAGGACGGAGATGCCGTTGCTCATACCGTCTTCGGTGCTGTTTTTGTTTACATGGCGTTCTTTGCCTTCTGTGGCTCACAGGTCTATTTGATACAAAAGCAAAACAGGATCAAGTTGTAGTCACATTACTGCTGTCGTGTGAAGACCTCCGCATCTTGATATCACCTATCATTCAATTCTTTCATACGATTCTAAATATATACACCCCGTTTCGCCATTCCAACCTGTGGGTGAAGCCTTCAATAAACGTGAATGCACTCATTTCCAGAAACTCACAATGCGGAACACTCATTTCGAGCCTTGCATTGTCATAACGAGACTAACCTCATAATTTTTCATCACTTTTTCTTCCACTCTTACATGCAACATTTCCGCTCCAGTCGCAAATGTCGAGAGTAAGCTGGCGACAATTCTCGATTTCCTCCTTAGATGCACCAACATTCTCAGCTCCTTTAAGATGCCCCTTTAATATCGGGTTTACATCCTGTGGAATCAATGCGCAAAGCACACAAAGAGACGTTTCTCTTGCATTCAACACTTTTGTGTAGCTCAAAATAGAGCCATATACACTCTGATAGGCGTATTGCCATAAATCAGGATATGCATCGATTAATTGGCGGCGAACCCTGCCTTTAATCTTTCCATAGATCAAGCTCCAGAAGTCCGACCCCTCGATAGCATTGCGTAGGATTGCATCATTGCTAACTGAAGACAAAGAGATGCGGCCCTCTATAGTCTCAAAAATTTGATTTGAGTTTGTTTTGGTGCTCCTGCTGGCAGCGTTCTCGAAGACAGGCTTCGATGAGTTGGCATGACCAGGGACCACCCATTGTGACCTTTCAGCCAACGCGCTAGGCTTTAAAGTGCTCGGCGTGGACATTTTTAGAGCAGTCAAGGCCATAATGGATTTCGGTAGCCCTGAGATTGGCGCGATTTTCAAAATCGACTCTCTGATCTTTTTTGCAACGAGCAGTTGTGCTTCACTTATGTCTTCACTATTGGTGTACTCGAAGCCAAAAGGAAGCTCATCAGGGTAGCGAGAGGTGGGTAAGACATCGGGCAAGTCGACTCCAGTCTCCGAGAGTTCTCTGAATTCGGCAGCCGATGAAATCGAGTCTTCAGCTAATTTCAACAAGTAGGCATTCGTTAGTAAAGAATTGTCCGACAGGCTAGGACCTTCGAGAAGCTGTTGTCTTAGAGCGAAGTGAAGAACCTTTCCCAACTCTTGAGGTTGATTTACAACTGTGAGCACGGTCGACGCAAAGATGTACCAATTGCTGCGAAGACAAGGATGTTTGTAGGCCAATCTGACAAGCCCGTCGGCATTGATCGGTATCATGTTCACTTCTGGACCTGGCTTTTGTTATTGGTGGGAGTGATCTTCGCTCAGCGATTCTATCGTTGCAAAATAGATGTAATTGAAAGTGGCAGGGGTGAAAGAATCCCCGACAGAACTAGTGTAACGCGCGGTTCATCGCCTACAAATTCTGACAGGCCCGTTTCACCAGCACTACAGTTTGTCGGAATAAGCTTTCCAACTTTTATGTCTTTGTTTAGACGACTGAATAAGAATCCTGTTACATACTTGGACCTCAAACAGTCTTGAGCTCTATCATACTTTGATGCAACTCGGGTCTTGATTGTTTGTATGAAGACGACCTGCCAGTAAGGTTTTGAGTTGTGAAGAAGAATACCCAGATAACCACTATATAATTGACTGTTGGCGTGTGTATAATTACGGAGGTTGGAGTGTTACAATAAAGTCAGCCAAACTTATGAGACGAAATTTCTATGATCGGGTCACTTGGTATCACTTGAACATTCTGCGGTAATTATTTTTCGCGGACTCCGCCGCTCATCCATGTTTGGGCTATTTTATCCTTGACTCTTTTCTGTTGATCGAGAGACCATCTTCCCAATCCCCAGAAATGCAGTATATCGAAAAATGCTGGCGAGAGTTTTTTGTTGAAGAGTCCAAACGGATAGTTCAAGCGCGCACTAACCTCACGAGGGAGAAGAGTTTTGAAAGTCTCCTTGATCTCTTTGACTTCCGTGGACAGGAATGAGACATATCGATCGTCGCAGAGATTGTGATTGAAAGTTTGCGTCAAAGCCCCGGCCTCGTCAGACGCTTCCCAGGGTCTCATTCTTGCCTCAAAAGGTGTCCACTTCTTATTGTTACGCCAATCATCCGAGGCAACCATTTCGTAAATACGAGAAACCGCTCTTTCGTATGCGAATTTCTCGTCCTCTCCAGTAAAAGCTTTTATATCACCAAAGTTGGCCTTGCCATGAATCACATCTTCACTATGATTGTACACTTTGGCGTGACACTGGTCATATGACGATATGTTGGGTCTGTATGGATTGAACGTTTGCATCGCTGTTTTAGCGAACATTTCCTCTTGTTGAACCGCTTCGCTGTCGACCTGTTCCGGGTAGTCAGAAGGAAAGAACAGACGCTCCGGGGCCACAGCAATCCTCAAGAACAATTGGCACTTAGCTTCATATAAGGCATCCAATAACGTAATAAATCTCCTCGCCTCGTTTTTCATTTTGGCGGTCATGACGGGTATGTCATCGATAATGAAAGTCCTATAGGTCGATGCGAGCGTGATATAGTCGGAAGAACTGAATAATCCCTTGCATATGTAATCAAAGCTTAAGTAACATACGTTGTTATCAAAGGTTTTGGGGATAATGGAGGCTCGGTTATACACTGAAATTTCAGAAGGCTTCCAGTCTAAGTGATCGATTTGAAAGCCAGACCGTTTAACCTGATCGATACTTAGCCCTAGCGCTCGAGCCCCGACGAGAGTCTGCCACTGACAATCGTGAAGCGGGTTGTTGTCTTTCACTATCATGTGTGTTTCAGTCGAAGAAATATTAGCAAAGTGACGCCTGTAGTCGATTCCTGAATCCATGTCAACAGCTAGACACCGACTGTTGAGGATACTCACAAATGATTTGAAGCTGAATTTGTTGAAATCTGAGGAGTATAGCTCTTCAGGCAATTTATTTGATGTTGCTATCAATACCCCGCCAAGTTTAAAGTAGAAAGTGAACAAGATTCGCACAACCTGGGCTGAAGCGATGTCAGGTAGCATGAACTCATCGAGCATGAAGATGGTGCTCTTCTCTATCATGATCTGAGCAACCTCAAACAATATGTATTCATTCTCAAGTGTGACCTCATCTCTTCGATCAACAGAAGCTGTGAGCAACCTCTCCTTCTGAATTCTGTGAATCTCACCAAAAACCCATAATATAAAGCTGTTGTAATGCCACCTCATTTTTGAATGGTGAGGCAAGGATGCGGCGAATATATCCAAAAGCATTGATTTCCCACTTCCTACCAGGCCGTTCACCAAAAGACCCTGCGGCGAGGAAATATTGCGTAGTTCCTCTTCGTCCGACATGTACCTCACCACCTCTTGCAAATTTCCTTTGGGACTTCCATGAAGCCAACGTTTAAGCCTATGTATCGGCAACTCTTCCATGCCCATTATTCGTCTTTTTTCTCGTGCGTCAAGTACTTTCAACTTTTTCAACATGAGCGACTTCCTGACCGCAATTTCTGTATCCGGTTTGTAGTCAACCAAGTTACCATAAAGCTTTTGAAAATGCTTCATTATCCGTAGCTGCGATTCGTCCTTGACTATTTTGCCCAGTCTAACATAGCTCAAGTAAACCGAATATGGATCTGTTAAGGTCAAGGCGTTCCCCGCACTTGAGCCAATTTTGTGGTGCGAACAAACGCCTCTTTTAATTACTTTTGGAAGGGTATTCCAGAACTTTGCTTTGAAATAGCGGAGCCACATGATTCCTCCAAGGCGAAAATGAATGGCCGAAAATTTTTTCTTTTGGGAGCATGCAGCCTCAATTTGGGCTGCCTATCATGAGAGCTCCACGCATCATCTACAGGAGTACGCATGCAAGTAGCAGCTGTCGCGTGGTCCGAATCGGATATTGATCTTTGCGATAAGGCAACGCACATGCACACTACACTCAAAATCTCAGTCTACCACAAATGAAGACAAGCAGAGCATAAATCCGTTGTCACAATTTTGCCTAAGTACTTACAATCAGCTCCACTTCTTTCAGTGCTTTTATACATAATGGCGTTTCAGCGC
>ERZ794936.341-NODE-341-length-24773-cov-58.789991_pt1 | contig 24773 bp, 10 predicted proteins | sample MGYA00511083_ERZ794936 | MGnify/ENA primary metagenome ERZ794936 (study PRJEB30137, sample SAMN04331409) | food metagenome | isolation source: Y2 must sample point D1 replicate A | place: Australia: South Australia | collected 2014 ... | reverse complement strand
TTTATTTTTTTCCCGGTTCATACACTATTTTTCCAAGATTAAACATGACTCATATACACCATCCAAAAATCTCTTAATTAACCTATAACCATTGTTCTCCTTCACCTCATTCAAGAATCTGGCTTCTGAATTGCCATTGATAGAAGAACAGTACTAAATTGCGCCGGAATAATGAAGAACATCCGGGTTACCTTAGATGTCTTTTTTTCCTTTTTTTATCACATTTTTCACTCTGCACTTTTTCACTTTCTCGAGGTCCAATCTATGACTAATATTAAGCGCATTTAATTTGAAGATATGTGTATCGCAATCTTTTTTCTTATCTTGTAGACCCTCCTATACACATCTCTAGACTATATATTTGGTTTGGTTATATCTTCAAGAACTTATTTCTTTTTCTTATTTTTCCATTCCACTAAGTTAAACCCTGCAGTTGATACAGACATTGAATAGGACAACCGATCGTTACTATCATGACTTTACCTGAATCAAGAGACTTTTCTTACTTGTTTTCGGATGAAACCAATGCTCGTAAACCATCCCCATTGAAAACCTGCATCCATCTTTTCCAAGATCCTAACATTATCTTTTTGGGTGGTGGCCTGCCATTAAAAGATTATTTCCCATGGGATAATCTATCTGTAGATTCACCCAAGCCTCCTTTTCCCCAGGGTATTGGAGCTCCAATTGACGAGCAGAATTGCATAAAATACACCGTCAACAAAGATTACGCTGATAAAAGTGCCAATCCTTCCAACGATATTCCTTTGTCAAGAGCTTTGCAATACGGGTTCAGCGCTGGTCAACCTGAACTGTTAAACTTCATTAGAGATCATACCAAGATTATCCACGATTTGAAGTATAAGGATTGGGACGTTTTAGCCACTGCAGGTAACACAAATGCCTGGGAATCTACTTTAAGAGTCTTTTGTAACCGAGGTGATGTCATCTTAGTTGAGGCACATTCTTTTTCCTCTTCATTGGCTTCTGCAGAGGCTCAAGGTGTCATTACCTTCCCCGTGCCAATTGACGCTGATGGTATCATTCCTGAAAAATTAGCTAAAGTCATGGAAAACTGGACACCTGGTGCTCCTAAACCAAAGTTGTTATACACTATTCCAACGGGCCAAAATCCAACTGGTACTTCCATTGCAGACCATAGAAAGGAGGCAATTTACAAGATCGCTCAAAAGTACGACTTCCTAATTGTGGAAGATGAACCTTATTATTTCTTACAAATGAATCCCTACATCAAAGACTTGAAGGAAAGAGAGAAGGCACAAAGTTCTCCAAAGCAGGACCATGACGAATTTTTGAAGTCTTTGGCAAACACTTTCCTTTCCTTGGATACAGAAGGCCGTGTTATTAGAATGGATTCCTTTTCAAAAGTTTTGGCCCCAGGGACAAGATTGGGTTGGATTACTGGTTCATCCAAAATCTTGAAGCCTTACTTGAGTTTGCATGAAATGACGATTCAAGCCCCAGCAGGTTTTACACAAGTTTTGGTCAACGCTACGCTATCCAGGTGGGGTCAAAAGGGTTACTTGGACTGGTTGCTTGGCCTGCGTCATGAATACACTTTGAAACGTGACTGTGCCATCGATGCCCTTTACAAGTATCTACCACAATCTGATGCTTTCGTGATCAATCCTCCAATTGCAGGTATGTTTTTCACCGTGAACATTGACGCATCTGTCCACCCTGAGTTTAAAACAAAATACAACTCAGACCCTTACCAGCTAGAACAGAGTCTTTACCACAAAGTGGTTGAACGCGGTGTTTTAGTGGTTCCCGGTTCTTGGTTCAAGAGTGAGGGTGAGACGGAACCTCCTCAACCCGCTGAATCTAAAGAAGTCAGTAATCCAAACATAATTTTCTTCAGAGGTACCTATGCAGCTGTCTCTCCTGAGAAACTGACTGAAGGTCTGAAGAGATTAGGTGATACTTTATACGAAGAATTTGGTATTTCCAAATAGAGAGGTAAATACATTGGAAGAATATATATAAGGTGAAAAAAGGACGTCCGTATTTTTGTATTGCTTAAGTTTCGAAGTATTTTTTCTTTTTGTAAAAGACTGCAAGTGGAAGCCAAAATATAATATTTTGTTTTTTCATTAAGAGTACAACTTTATACAACAATTATAACTTGATTTGAGAGCCAAGTTATGTAAGATATTTTTCTCCCACAAAGAGAAATGCACACGATAGGAATTTACAACGTGAATGATACTTGAAACGTGATATGAAAATCCGCAAGAGTGCACTGAATTAGCTGGAATCCTGTGGTTCCAATTGATCCAAAACCTCACAATTTGGATGAATAACATAAACAGTTTTATTATTTTCATTTTCCTCATTCTCAAGATCTCTTAAATTGTGTCTGGTACCATGAATCTCCATTAAAATCCTATCTTTGACCAACCTTTTTATGACTTTGAACGCTAATCTTCTCTCTTCCCAATATTCTGCTAACGAACCCAAATCATTTTCCTTCTGTAATAAATACCAATCAACTATATCCACAGCTGTTAGTTCTTCTGCACCCTCTCTATCTACTTCAGCAATCTTTCTAACGATCATGTTCATCATGGACACATATTTATCATACGTCACCGTTGTTTTCTTCTTCTCGCTTGTACCTGGACGAGCTGTAGCTTCGCTTTGTCCTTCTTCTATATCTGCTGGTGGTTCACTCGTAATTACACCTGACCCAGTCCCATCATCATTGTTTCCAGAAGCGGCGTGACTTTGACTCTCTATGTTATCAAATTCTTCATCCATTTCCACATCATCCACATCAACACGAATAATACTTTGCCTTAAAAGATCGTAAGCTTCTGCAATGAATGATGGAGTAATTTCATCGACACAATTAGCCCTCGCAATAGCTTCTGATAATCTAATCATACTTTCAAGTTGCCTAACTGTGATTCTATAACTTGATCTACTAAATCCCTGGGCATCATCCTTTCTCAGTTCCTTATACTTCTCGACTAAATAGGAACGGGCTTCTTTCGTTAATATTGGTTTAAAAGTACGTGCATATTTGATATAACGACGTAGTTGTTCTGCACTAAATGGCGGCTCAATGGCTTCGTCTCTTTTCATGTGTAAGTCAACGATATGAGATGCCAATTCGGTATCAATTTTTTCGTTACAGTCATCAAGAATAACAAAAAATAAATCAAATCTGGACATGATCGGTGCGGTCATATTTAAATTACCCCTCAGTGATAGTTTCCTATTGTATCTTCCACCTACCGGGTTGGCAGCCGCTAGAATTGATGTTCTTGCATTTAAAGTAGCGTGAATACCAGCTTTAGCAATAGAGATGGTCTGTTGTTCCATAGCTTCATGAATGGCAACTTGATCTGAAATATCCATTTTATCAAATTCATCGATACAACAAATACCGTTATCAGCAAGCATTAAAGCACCTGCTTCAATTGTATAATCACCTCCTTCCTCATCTCTCACAACCGCAGCTGTTAAACCAGCAGCCGACGAGGCCTTACCGGAAGTGTAAACTGATCTTGGTGCAAATCCCACTACGTATTTTAAAAATTGAGACTTAGAAGTAGAAGGATCACCAACAACACAGATGTTGATATCTCCTCTTAACTTAATACCTTCTACAGTACTCTTATGAACACCACCGAGCATCTGAAGCAAGATACCCTTCTTTACGGCTTCATGGCCAAACACAGCTGGAGCAATAGATCTGACCAATTTATCATAAATATGTTCATCCTTTACCATTTCCTTCAGCTCATTTATTTCATCTGAACTCAAACTGTTCAAGAATACTTCTTGATCTCTTTCATTATCTTGGTATACATTATTAGCTTGTAAATTAGCAGCCATCTGTAGTTCAGTTTCTCGGTTGTTAGAATTTGCATCAGGGCTACTTGCACCAATGTTTGATCCAATACTGATAACATGGCATGCCAGAAAGCTAATCTTGTATGTCAAATCACGAACACCAAGAGAGCGTAAACCAGTAACACCACTATTCAAACCTTCAGTAGTCTTCGAAATACCTCTAGTATCTAATGTTGAACTTGGCTTCACACCTGGTAGCCCCAATTGTGTAACATCAGGTACTACAATTTCCACACCCGTAAATTTGCAACGGTCACCTGGCTTGGCTCTTTCGACACTATCACCTCGAAGAATGACGTCCAGCGTACGCGGCATGGAGCCTGTAGGTATTTCGTTAGCATTTTCTTGAATTCTGACTTTTTGCCAATCAAGAAATCTGGATCTTGTAACATTTAATGTCCAAAAGGCTCTATTTTCACATGATGGGTTCGGGCAAAATGTCGGTTCAGTGTACTTGAAGGACTGTTCTACGTTATCTACGATAGCACGGCACATATCACACGTAAAGCTTGCCTTGTATAATTCTGGACGGACCTCAGATGTTCTTGTCACTGTCCCTGATATACTCAATAGTGAACCAATCTTTTCAGATCTTATATCACGAATTCTGTGAACTGTTGGTAGATTGAAGAAACTGATTTGAAAAACACGTTCCGTCTGTTCAGGTGACGTAGAAGTTGTTATTGACCTCGTTGCCATGGCAGATGTCCCATTCCCTGGTGCGGCTGATGATCCAGAATCTCTTGGTAGACTCGACCCATTCATATCATCGTCCTGTTGCTCATCGTCATCCGCTTGACCTTCGTCACCTTCGGATCTCTTCAATGAGTCACTTGTGTTTAACAATTCAGGTGCATACTTTCTTACTACTCTTCTTAAACCCTTTTGTAAAAAAGGCAAAAATCTGTAATATTGTTCTGAGATAGCCATAGCTAGAGCACCATTTTCTCTCATGGATAAATGCTGATAATCTATATAAATGGTGTTTAGGTCATATATTTTCATAAATTCAATTTGAGCTCTATAAACTTTTTCAACTTCACCAGTATCAGTGGATTGAACGGAAAAGTCTTCCAAAAACTGCTCGAACGCTTCACGGACTTTTTCACCAGTAACGTCATCAACTTTCTTAACGTGATTCAAAGCTCTACTTTTGAAGCTTCTGGCAGGTTCATTTCCCTCCATATCATTAGTCGCGGAACCATCGGTTTGCAACCTTTGAGAACTAAACTGAGTGGAATCGTTAACAAAAGGGCCTGTTTGTGAATTACTGACATGCGGTTGAGAAGAACTTGGGAAATGTAACCTAGAGCCTATTTGCGAATCGAGTCCGCTACTGCTTCCGAAGCCAGCACCTATCGACGATGGTGGCGGAGAGGAGTTGGAAGGTCTATTACTGCTTGGTGTGTCAGCTGGAAAAGGGGATGACATTGAAAAAAACCAGTTTTAACCTTTGATAAGTCTATTTTTCCTATCCACCGGTGGCGAAGTGTAAGATACTCGCTGTAAATCACTTAAGAATGAAATATTTTGTTATTATTGTAGATTAAAGAAAGAAAAAAAAAAAGCTTCAAGAAAGGCCTATTAGGCGCTTTTCCTAAAAAGGAAATTTAATAGACGAACTTAGATGACAATACCAAATAGCGAAGGAACGGCAAAAGAATAGGTACACAAATGTTATGAGAACTGGAATCAAAACGAGCTATTGTTTGTCGACGAATAGTAATGTTACTAGTATATTATGTGCGGTGATAATATGATATAAATCGCGAAAAGGGTAAACCCAGTAAAAACTGAAATGCAAGATAAATAACGTAATGGGGTGATGTATGATATCGTATAAAACACAAGAAAGGATAACAGCACTATCATGCAAAAATTGCTTATTTCTGGTATATTCTGGATTCCGAATGACACTTCCCTTACTGGAAAATCGAATTCAAGTGACCATTTAAATGGTCACCTATTTCTCAGGATGACCGCTAATTCTTCTCATCAGGGTTTCCCAAGTTGTTAGCAAACTGTATTGATATCTTTTTGCGGGAGTGAAACCAACTATTCAGCTCAGTATCGGATTAATCTCTCCACTTAATGCCACGGAGTTCTTCCAAACATTAGTACTGGTGCCAGTATCAGCACCACATCAACAGGTGAACTCAAAATTACATTAGTCAGGAGCAGTACACCCGTTAATCGTGGGAATCTCTGTACTGAGGGTCAATTACGTATCGCGGAACTAGGGGTCCACTAGTGTATGCGACTGCGATTCATATAACACTTTAACGTCAAAACCTTATATAGTCCTCATCCGCCTTGGGGGCCAGCATATTATATATAAAAACTCCTGAAAAACACTTACCCAGAAGTACGATAATGAATGACGCTTATGTGATTTATGGTTAACGCAGTACCCAAGACAAGTATGCGGCGTTAACTCCCAATCAAAGAAAATATAACGGATTCTAATCTGACGAACTACGGACAGTAATTGGTATTTTTACTCATTAGTGACTTTGGTAATGCCCTATATTTCACTAGAAGGTGTCACAGTGTCACAAATTTTACATCACAATTCCCTTTCGTAAGATCAAGAATATGGCTGACTATAGTGGACATCTTCTTACACCGTATATAGTAATATATTACTAATATGAGCACTAGTTGATTCTTGTTCCAACAGTATATTCCAAACATGTGTTAATCACGCGTTGATACAATGTGGCTCGGCTACAAATCAGTTATTAACATCGAGAGCTATCATTCCCTGAAATGGGGACGTTTTCCAACGAATTAGCCTTGTTGGCGCAATCGGTAGCGCGTATGACTCTTAATCATAAGGTTAGGGGTTCGAGCCCCCTACAGGGCTATTCTTTTTTGCTCTATATGAACAGAGCTATTTCCCTTCTAAGAGTCCAACGTAAAAGTGCTATGGGGAAAAACGGACCCAGCATGTCCTGTGGTACTTGTCTCTTTCAAGTTTTTCGTATGAATTTCCCATTTTTTGATTCGCTACAACCTGTAATTGTTTTATGGCGCGTCCTGGACCATATATATGTATATATTTATTTACATGTAATTGGCACAGGGAAAAACAGTGGAAGGATCAAGGTAAAAAGTATGAAACCGAGAATTATTCGCGACTTCAAGTTATCCAATCGTGTATGTAATCGTATGTAGGCAAAAGTAAATAGATATGATCTACATTTTCCTGCTTTACTTAGACTAGAGATGTGACCTCAAAGAATCTTCTCAAGTAGTATATCTGGAAAAGAGAGTTTGCAATAACGACGCCCAATTGGAAGATGGACCACCATTTGACACGATCGTTGGTCGACTCTGCAGTATTTCTATGCGTCCTTTCTCTAATAACAATATAACTTTGTTCGTCCTTGACTTCCCTGGTTAATTTGGACAACTTTCTGACAGCACTATCCAATGTATTGGTGTTTGGGTCGTCCAAATCCACATATACCACCCCATGAATGTTGAAAGTCACGTCTTTTGTCTCGATACCGGTGTTCTCGTTCAAGAAACAGTATTGGAAATGTCCCTTGTATGGAGCAGACAATGTGATTTCACCGTGCGACGTGTCCCTAACCGTTTTCAAAACTTCATGTCTTTCCGGCCCGTAGATGATAAAGTCACCAGTCAGCTGGCTACTGGATTGAGGGTTTCTATCACCGAACTGGAACGAAATGGAGAGCTCGTCACCCTTACTCAAGTCTTCGAAGAAGCATCTACGGCCATAAGCTGGAAGAAGGACATTATGGGCGGACGCCGAGAAGAACAGGAAGCAAGCAATGACAAACTTAGTAGCAAATGAGGCCATCCTTATGCGTGTGTATTTTTGTGCCGAGGGATACTATTAAGATTGCAGTTTCACCAAGTATAGCTTTTTATTTCATTATAAGTTTCGTGTCAAAATGTTTAAGCGACCCGATCTCTCAGGCTGTTTTGCACGACTTTTCTGACTTTCCTCGCGTCTTTTTTCATGAAAATTGGATTACCCGGAGTGATGATTTTCTCACAGTGATTTTTCGTCCCCTTTTACAATAGTAAATGAAGCTGTTTTAGCAATATATGTAGAAAGAAATGTCACAAGAGGGCAGGCAAAATGTCATACGGAAGAGAAGACACTACGATTGAGCCCGACTTCATAGAACCAGATGCACCTTTGGCTGCTTCCGGGGGTGTTGCTGACAACATAGGCGGAACTATGCAGAATTCAGGCAGCAGAGGTACGCTCGACGAGACTGTGCTGCAAACACTAAAGCGAGATGTGGTGGAGATTAATTCCAGACTGAAACAAGTGGTATACCCGCATTTCCCCTCATTTTTTAGCCCCTCTGATGACGGGATAGGGGCGGCTGATAACGACATTTCAGCCAATTGCGACCTGTGGGCGCCCCTTGCGTTTATCATATTGTATTCTCTATTTGTATCGCATGCGCGGTCGCTGTTCTCGAGCCTATTTGTGTCTAGTTGGTTCATTTTGCTGGTGATGGCATTGCATCTGAGACTCACCAAGCCACACCAGAGGGTGTCGCTGATTTCGTACATCTCCATTTCCGGGTATTGCTTATTCCCACAAGTGCTGAATGCCTTAGTCTCGCAGATACTACTTCCATTGGCCTACCATATTGGAAAGCAAAATCGCTGGATTGTGAGGGTCCTGTCGCTCGTGAAACTGGTGGTCATGGCGCTGTGCCTGATGTGGTCTGTGGCCGCTGTTTCGTGGGTTACCAAGAGCAAGACCATTATCGAGATATACCCTCTGGCACTCTGTCTTTTTGGCATGGCCTGGTTGTCAACTATTTTATAACACTAGTTACATATGTATAAAACTCAATATCATGGACATAGAATTGCCTATCTCGCGAGCCACGGCAGAAAGTTCTGAAAAAAAAAAAAAAGAGGACGCTCACAGGGGCTGGCGCGTGGCTAAGGCAGACTCCGTGGAGTGTAAGAGAAGTTCAAAGCAAGGTTAGGCTTTCTGATGAATTGGTAGCGCAGAGTCTGGCAAAGTCTATTTCAAGTTCACAGCGTCCATTTACCACAATTGTTCGAGAACTCTTCTCCTTCCTGTGCCTATAGCCACACTTGCAAACATTACATGGTGAAGGCGCTTTAGAGACTTTTCTGTTTTACTATATATATAAGATAACATAGCGCGCGTGCAAACCAAAGGACAAGTGACAATCTGCACCTGCTTTAGCGTAGTATGCCTTTATTACAACCATCCGCTTGCTTCTGCTACCCTTTGAAGCTTCCGCCATTACCACTGGCTTCCGATTCCAACGAGTTTGATGAATGCGCCAGGAAAAGGTTAACGCTGGACTATAGAACAGGTTCAGCGGTGACGCTAACAAGGTCCAATATATTTGTACATGGTGGTCTAACCATCCCGTTGAACCTGCCAGTTGTAAATTCTATGCAATTGCAAAAGGAGCTTATCCTCTTTTTTGCAAAGGAAAAAAACAACGGTAGTTCTTTTAGGAATTTAAACGAGTGGATAAGTAAGGAGACGTTTTTCTTAGACTTGATGTCTAGAACCTGGTACAGAGTCAAGACTTCCTTTGACCAAAGGACAGAGGAATTATTAAAGGCAGAGAGCTCTAGCGCCAAAGCAGATAATGACACAAACGAGATTAAAACGGACATTAAGAAAGGCAAATCCCTTGAATCTCCGCTCAAGGAGAGACTATTCCATTCCTTATGCTATTTAGATGGCTGTTTATATATATTTGGTGGTCTCACAGTGTCTCCTCAGAGCGGATATGAGTTGATTGCTACCAATGAGTTATGGAAACTGGATTTAAACACGAAGAAGTGGTCGCTTTTGAGTGATGACCCTCAGATAGCGAGAAGGTTCAACCATACCATGCATGTAAAGAACGAAAATAACGATAATAGAGACACGAAATTAATAATTGTCGGAGGTCTTAATAACATGGATCAGCCGGTCAAGAAAATAGACATCTATAACATCTCACAGAATTGCTGGCAATCCGAAACCATACCTAAACAACCGATGGAGATCACTACAAATGTCAATGGCATACCATTAGCATTATCAAAGGATCAGAATTTTTCGATTTTAGTTGAAAATAATGAGGCCAACGTTCCAACGCTGGCATTCTATATGAGAAGTGATCAAATAGACGAATATCTCGGAAAGTATCCATCAAAGATAAAGGAGAATTCGCCTATAGTGGCGTTGCCGCTATTGTCTGAATCGCAAGGTATTAGAATGCCCTCAAACCCGGCATTACCGAAAAAACTATTGAATGTTCCGTATGAGCTATTAGCGCCGACAGGTGACTATTTTGGATTTAATATCATAATCGGTGGGTTTCATCCAAATTACCAATCCTCTAACTTTCATTGTTTTATATACGATATTAACTCCGGAAAGTGGTCACGAGTCGCTACCGCCTGCCCTGACTGCGATATCAATAAACATCGATTCTGGAGGGTATTTGTTTGGAAATCGCATCATCAGACGATTTTGTTGGGTACCAAGACTGATGATTATTATTCACCCAGTGTACAAAGATTCGACCATCTTTCCACTTTTGGATTACCGCTGGTAAATATTTTTAACAAGACGATCCAACTACCCCATCACAGGATCTCAGCTTCGTCTTTACCAATACCCATAGAAAATTTTGCAAAGCATAAGGATACTCCTTTAAAAAAGGTGAGCTTCACTTCATCAGCTACCTCCCAATTTGAAAACTACATTAGATATATAGCTCCGCCCTTGGAAATGTCTTCTATCCAATCTATGTTTCCACCGTATGCCATGGTTCTAGGTAAAGACGCTTTAGAGATTTACGGGAAGCCTCTTTCTGATTTTGAATTTATTACTAGTGAAGGTGACTCTATTGGTATACCATGCTATTTGCTGAGGAAAAGATGGGGCCGTTATTTCGACATGCTTTTATCCCAGAGTTATACAAAAGTTTGTGCTGATTATGAAACTACTGGTACGCAATCTACACTAATAAAATTTTCACCACATTCATCTAGAAACAGTTCTAAAGCTGTGAGGCAAGAAGGTAGACTCTCTTCATCGGGTTCACTGGACAATTATTTCGAAAAAAACTTCCCAATATTTGCGAGAACAAGTGTTTCCGAGGCCCAGAATACACAACCTCAGGTAGCGAATGCTGATGCGAAAGCTCCAAATACACCTAGTACGTCAGATGAACCAAGCTCTTCCTCCTCTTCCGATTTATACTCCACTCCTCATTACCAACGTAATAATGATGAAGAGGATGACGAGGACCCGGTTTCCCCGAAGCCTGTATCAAAATCAAACAGTATCTACAGACCCATCAGAAAGACAGAAAGTTCATCAACAACGAGTTCTTCAAACGGTATGATTTTCAGAGTACCTTTCAAGGAGAAAGCGGCTGTAACGTCAAACACTGAAGCCCTCTTGGAGTCAAACCTTTCACTTCAAGAATTGAGCCGAAGAAGATCGTCACTTATGAGCATCCCGTCTGGTGAACTTCTAAGGTCCTCTATATCTGAAGCGGAACATCAACGTCGTGCATCTCATCCGCTCACTTCATCACCGCTCTTTGAAGATAGTGGAACCCCTTGCGGCAAACAACTGCAACAACTGCAACAACATACTATACAAAATCCTCATAACCATTTGTCGCCCCGGAGGTTTTCAAGAAGTGCAAGAAGTTCAATTTCCTACGTGAGTTCTTCTTCCGACAGACGTGGAAATTCAATTTCTAGCAGGAGCACAAGCGATAGCTTTGGAACTCCACCAGTTTTGGGCGTTTTGAATGTACCATTACCTCCTCAAACAAGAGAACCTAATGAACCACCTCCACCATGTCCTGCAATGAGTACCTGCTCAAATACAAGGCGAAGCAACACCTTAACGGATTATATGCATTCTAACAAGGCTAGCCCGTTTTCTTCTCGTAGATCGTCGCATATCGGTAGACGTTCTAGTACACCGGAAACGGAAAACGCATTCTCTGCAACACCAAGAGCATCCTTAGATGGTCAAATGTTAGGAAAATCTTTGAAGGAAGGTTCTACATCACAGTACACACAGCCAAGGATGAACTCTTTCCCAAAGGCTAATGAAACCATACAAACACCCACATCATCAAACAATGAATGGAGCCGTCAATCCGTTACTTCAAATACAGATAGTTTTGACAGTTTGCAATCTAATTTTGCGTTAGAGTTGGAACCACTTTTAACACCGAGGTCACTTTATATGCCTTGGCCAACCTCCACAGTTCGAGCATTTGCGGAATTTTTTTACACTGGGCAAGTAAACAGTAAATGGCTTTTGGCACCAGTTGCCCTTGATTTATTAGTAATGGCTAAGATTTATGAAATACCATTACTGTATAAATTGATCCTTGAAGTTTTATATTCGATTCTGGCTAAAAAAGAAGAAAGTTTATCCTTAATATGTACTTCGTTAATGGAGACCTTTCGCACCAAAACTCTGAACTCCTATAAAGGTGATGAAGAAAAAACAAATACTTATTTGACTTCAAACGATAACTATCAGGAACTGTTGAAATTAAAAGTGTCGCTGGAGAATATCGACAATGGGTATTATGACCCAGATTTGTTACGCAAACAGTCAAGAGCACAGTCTTCAAGCACACAAGAAAGCAGTGGTAGTGCAAACGGCGAAAAAACTGCAACTGGAGCTGGCTCCCTGGAGACTTCTTCAACCAATGTCCCTACAGTATTTGCTGGCGGTCCCAGAGATAGCCACAATTCAGTAGGCTCCATTGGTTTTCCAAATAGTATGAATATACAAGGCTCAAGAAGATCGACATCAGGATTTTCTCCACGCGTTAAGATGAAATCGAGCTTAAGCAAGGAAATAGATCCCAAAACTTTTTATGAAGAGTACGAACCAAAAGAGGGCAAAAGTTTTGATGATAACGATGATCAACAAACCAACATTGGAAGTTTTAACCTTCATTTGTTTGATATGAATTATGGTTCCATCAGCAGCAGTAGCACTAACAGCATTAGTAGCAGTGATTTAGAAGAGAAAGAAGAACAAGGGCAACTTCAAGATTTATTGGAAATAGAAAGAGAAGATTCTGCTGAGATCTTAGACGCAAGATTCAGAAACAAAGAAGATGATAAGGTGACGAAGGATATATCAAAAGACAAGAAACGCAATTACTTACCGCATGAAAAAAATAACTTGAAAGCCAAGGAAGGTAAGGAAACTAGAGACGTAAGGGAGGAGGAGGAAGAATTCGATTTTGGTTTGGGAATGCTTTCGCTCAATAAAATAAAAAGAGAAGCCAAGCATGTCGATAAGGTGGACGATTCTGTAGACCCTTTATTTAAATCATCTGCTTTCCCTCAAAGTCCCATTCGAGCATACGGGTCTACCACAAGAAGTAGTTCGGCTTCTGGAAAGCCATTCAGGGACAATCGTTCATTTAATGCATTTTCTGTTTTGACATTAGAAAATATGGCGTCTGCAAATGCCCTACCTCCCGTTGATTATGTCATAAAATCAATATACAGAACCACTGTGTTAGTGAACGATATCAGACTAATGGTTCGTTGCATGGATTGCATGGAATTATCTAAAAATTTACGAGCGCTCAAGAAAAAAACTATGGAAGATATTTCGAAATTGAAAGGCATCTGTAAACCGTCACCATAGACCGCTACCTCCCAGGATAGTTACTCGCACATATAAAGTTCTTAATAATCCAAGAATATGCTGCTATACATCTCAAAACGGATTGCTTCCATATGGGCGCCACTTTTCTGTTTCTTTGCTATCAAAACAGTTGGCACCAAAAAGCTACTCGTTGCAAAGGTTTATTGCTTATGAAATATTGCTTTGTGAACAAATTCAACCGAAATTACCCGGTGAATATGACTATGTAAGTTATTAGTATAGGTTGCATTTGCTCTATTCGTTGATAAGACAACATCTTGTATCATACTAGTTTCCGCACACTAATATTTCGTCTACTATTGACTTTCTGATAAGGTTAGCTGGTTCCTGTATTTGCAGTTTATCGAAGCGGGCAGACCAGGTCAGCTCAGGATAATTCAAATTCAGATAATGAGGCACAGACTAATCATAACACGAAAATTGAATACATCCCACGATATAGCATAACCAAATGTCGGAACATAACTAGCAATACAATTTTTACATCGGGCCGAATCCGTCGGAGAGTGATAAGACGGAGTTAAAATATCTCTCAAAACCATGGAACAACAATATGTGTACATATATAAAGCTTTTGAGTGAAAAGATTTCTTTCCACTATTTACTGTCAATTTTATTCAACACGAAAGGGAATTAAGTGCACATAAATACTTCATTTCTTGATAAGGAAGTATAATATTGCTCCTAAGAAGAGTTTGAAATGAGCGATGTTCTATCTCAATATAAAGGGTGCTCAGTCAGAGATTTACCCACACCCAATTTCGTTATTAATGAAGAAAAATTTGATAAGAATTGTACGACAATGTTGAACAACGTTGAAAAGCTCAGCCAGGAATGTGGCGTACCAATCAAATTTCGTGCACACGTAAAAACGCATAAGACAGCAAAGGGAACTTTGAAACAATTGGGCCACGGACTTCCATTGGCTAAACGCACTACAAGAGCCATATTAGTATCAACTTTGAAAGAAGCAGAAGAACTTCTTAATTATCAAGATAGACAATGTTCGGATTATATTGACGATATAACATATAGTTTACCCTGTTGCGTTCCAGAGTTTATTCCTCTTTTGAGCAATTTGTCAAGAAGGGTGAATAATTTTCAGGTTTTTGTTGATAACATTGAACACTTGGAGAATTTAAAGAATTTCGGTAGGCCTGCTTCCGGCAAGAAATGGTCGGTTTTTATCAAAGTTGATATGGGGACTAAGAGGGCAGGTCTTGCTTTCGACTCTCCAGAATTTTTGAGTCTTTTAAAAAAACTGACTTCCTCAGAAATTAAAGAAGTAATTGAGCCATATGGGTTTTATGCTCATGCCGGACACAGCTACTCTTCAACCTCGATCAACGACACTCAGAATCTTTTGATGGAAGAAGTGAAAGCAGTCAATTCTGCCGCTAAAGTTTTGTGCTCTGTGGATCCTCAGTTTGATCCTTCTAAATTAACACTTTCTGTGGGCGCTACTCCGACTTCCAATTCCTTGAAACTCGATAATAAAAGTACCCTTGTTAAATTCGTTACTACTCAATTAGTTAGTACGCTTGAAATCCACTGTGGTAATTACTGCATGTATGACCTGCAACAGGTGGCAACAGGCTGTGTCCAAGATCACGAATTGTCTGGTTTTGTATTAGGAACAGTACTATCATCTTACCCTTCTAGAGGTGAATTGTTGAGTAATACAGGAGTGATGTGTCTAACGCGAGAAGCATCCTCAATAAAAGGGTTTGGAATATGTGCCGATTTGGAACATGTGTTAAAATCCGAGAGCTTCAGTAGGGAATGGTATGTAGCAAGGGTCTCTCAAGAACACGGGATACTGAGGCCAATAAGAAACTGGAACGAAACTACTGCGTTAAAATTAGGCAGCAAAATTGCCGTCCTTCCTCAACACGCTTGTATCACAATGGGACAATTTCCATATTATTTCGTGGTAAACAGCCAAGGCATTGTCAACGATGTTTGGTTACCTTTTCAGAAATGGTAAGCTCTCTTTTGTCGTTGGTTATCACTCTCATCAAAGCATCTCTGTGTCTATGTAATTGTGTATCTATTTATAAACAGTAACTAAGAGTAAGGTTGTACACAGGTTGGTCTAAACATCCTCTTGTTAAGCTTCCGCATTACCTGCGAGCTGGTAATTGTAATACAGATTTATTTGTTGATATAATGCTATGAAATTTCAACTACCGTCATTGAGTTTCTCAATAAAGTCGTTAAGTACGACTGAAAAATTTGAATAGTTTAAACCTTCGAAAAGATCTTTGAGTTGTACTTATTAAACCTGAAGTAGATCGTTAAGGCAAGCAAAGCTCTGACTGACACCAATAACTCCTACAGTGATGACAGCTATCTTAAACTGGGAAGATATATCCCCTGTTTTAGAGAAAGGCACCCGCGAATCACACGTGTCTAAAAGAGTTCCCTTTTTGCAAGATATATCACAATTAGTTCGTCAAGAAACATTGGAAAAACCTCAATTATCTGAAATTGCTTTCGTGTTATTGAATACCTTCCCGATTTACGAAGACAATAGGTCTAAAAGTTTGGTAACTTCAGTATTGCTTGACATCTTAAATCTAGAGCCATGTCTCCTAGAAAACTTTATCCGATTCATTTCCGACGTGGTCATCAGTAATCCGGCTACCAAAGCAGTCGCTGATTACCTTAATTTGTTAGATTGGATTAATTCTTTCTTGATTTTTGTGTCGCATAATTCTAATTTATTTGAAGAGTACATTCCAAAATTGTTGGTCGTCCATTCTTACGCAACGTTCGGTGTGGAAACTATTCTTGACAATCAAGAAGAAGGCAAGAAATCCCAAGATAAGCAGAACCAGCATAGAAAGAGAATTCGTTATTGCATTTTCCAAGCAACGGTCAAAGCATTCCTTAAGTGCTTGAAGGATAATGACGACAGTATTTCCTTCATGAAGATTTCAATTAAAACTGTACTGGAGAGCTACTCTAAGCTGAAGATAACCAGTGTTGGAGTAGTTATGATAATGGGTGCACTAACTCAGGCTGCACTTCAGTTATTATCGAGGCAACCAGCTCTGCACTCCGTTTTAAAGGAAAATTCTGCAGAGAAATATTGCGAATATTTGGGCAAAGAAGTGTTTTTAGGCAAAAACCCACCATCTTCCTTTTGCTTAGAGATTGGTTTGAAGCCATTTTTAAAAGAATTTGTTTCACAAGAGTTATTCATTAAGTTTTTCATCCCTAATATTGAAAAAGCAGTTTTGAGATCTCCTGAGGTTGGTTTTTCAATTTTATCTGAGTTATATGCTGGTGTTTCTTCTGAAAAAGTAAATCTCTTAAATGCCTTTACTTCCTCGAAACTGATTAATCAATACTTCTCGTCATTTAAAAGCTCAAAAGAGGTAGTTAGATCCGTCTCGCTTCAGTCTATGATAATCTTATTGAGAAAAATTTCCAATACTGACACTACCTTGGAAGATTTGACCAAGCTTATTGACGAAATATTTAAGAACATCAAATCGAACTTAAATGCAGATTACAAATCACTTATTTCCAAAATTCTCATAGAAATACCCTTAACGCACTATGAGGTTTCAGAAAAAACCTGTAAAGGGCTGTCCCCATATATTGGTAAAGAAGGTAATGAAGCAGCCTTGACTCTAATGCTTAACGCTTTTTTTGTTCATTATTTTAGTCTGGGCAAACCTATTGAAGACTTGGATAAAATTATATCAGCTGGTTTTGCAGATAAAAAACCTGCTTTGAAAAAATGCTGGTTTGCCGCATTTTTGAACAATTCCAATGCTGCCTCTGAAGAGGTGATTTTAAACTTTATAGACGGTTGTTTGGAATTTGTGAAAGACTCCATCATACATTACCAGACTCACGGGCATGCATGTATTCTAGCATCAATTGAATTTACAAACAAAATTTTGGCATTGGACAATACTGAGCTAAATGATCGTGTTATGCAGCTCATAGAAACCCTTCCTGAAAATTCTTCGATAGGTGATGCTATCTTAACTGCTGCTTTATCAACAGAGCTATCCATCGAAAACCGTATTCATGCTGTTAATTTACTACAAGAATTGTTCTACAAGAAACCCGAATTTATTGGGTTTAGTGTGATTGATGCAATTGAAAGGAGAATGCGTGTCCAAGAATTAATACCTCAACAAAATACATCCTTTAAATATGTCACTTCTGTACTACTGGCTATTACGTCTGAGTTACCTGACAAGGAAGCCTCGATAAAGGTATTAATCAATGCTCTGGTCATAGCGCAATGGAATATTTTCAACATTAAGAATGGCTGGGCTGGTTTAGTTTTACGTGCAAGGCTTGATCCAGCTGAAGTTGTCAAAGAACATGCTAGCGTTATCATGGAGAAGATTCTTGAAATCACAGGTAGTTGTGAATGGATAGATACAATTTATGGTGCATGCGGTTTGCAAGCAGCTGCCTATGCAGCATTTATTCAACCTACTGAGTTCACACCGATCCTTTGTAAGACTATCGAAGCAGATTTAACCGCGGATGATTTCTCACGTTTATCTGAAGAGGACTTCGAAATTTTTGCAGGAGAGGAAGGTGTTCTGGTGGTTGACGTCCTGGAAGAAAGCATGAATAAGAAACTTTCCAATAAAAATTCTAAAGAGTACGAAACTCTAATGTGGGAACAAAAAATAAGGAAGGAGCAAGCCAAAAAGAATGTGAAAAAACTTTCAAAAGAGGAACAAGAGCTCGTTAATGAACAGTTAGCGAAAGAATCTGCGGTTAGATCACACGTTTCGGAAATTTCCACTCGTTTAAAGCGTGGTATTAGATTGGTATCTGAACTTTCCAAAGCTGCTTGCTTAGTCCAAAATGGCATCGCTATTTGGTTCCCCTTGGCAGTCACAAAGCTTTTGTACCTATGCTCGGAACCAAATATTTCAAAGCTAACAGAGGATGTAAATATTGTGTTCTTGCAGCTTTCTCAAAATGTCTCCGAGAGATTAGGTAATATCAGACTTTTCTTAGGTTTGGCGACTTTGCGTGTGCACAATGCTAATGGCATCTCGCAAGATTATTTACAAGAACCACTGGTTGAATTACTTACAAGAGTTCTTTTTAGGATCAAGTTCGTCTCCAATCAAGCAGCGATAGATCCCATTAGTTTGACATATATTTTGCCATTGTTGATTAATGTTTTAGAAAAGGGTAAGGCGATTGCATTAAAGAATGCGGACAAGCCTGTTGTTAAGGCTGAGTTTGTTGAAGAAGATGAAGAAGAAGAACATTTGTTACTGGCCATGGAAATTATTTCTGTACACGCTGAAGCTTTTGAGGATCCTTCCATTCCGAGAATTTCCATTGTTGAAGTGTTACTATCTCTTCTATCTTTACCCTCAAAAGCGAAGATTGCTAAAGATTGTTTTAACGCTCTGTGCCAAAGCATATCTGTTGCACCAAATCAAGAAGACCTTGATATGATACTATCAAATTTACTATCACCAAATCAATTTGTTCGTTCAACAATATTAGAAACTCTTGATAACGAATTCGAATTGGAACCTTTTATGAAATATTCACCGGAAGTTTTCATTTGCAGATTTGATTCGGATCCTTCCAACCGTGAGATTGCAGATTTCATTTGGGAATTCAACAAATTTGTAGTCAACGATGAATTACTAAAAAGCTTATTCCCACTATTCAATCAGGATGATAGTGGCTTGAGATTATTTGCGGCAAACGCGTACGCATTTGGTGCGGTAAGTCTGTTTACCTCTGAAGAGAACTCGTCGAAAGATTACTTAAATGATTTGCTGAACTTTTATAAAGAAAGGGCAAAGCCATTGGAGCCAATTCTTGATCAATTTGGTTTGGTTCTTGTTTCTGCAAGTGAACAAAAAGATCCATGGCAAGGAAGAAGTACCGTTGCTATTACATTAAAAATCATGGCTAAGGCTTTTTCTGCAGAGGATGATACTGTCGTTAACATTATAAAATTTTTGGTCGATGATGGGGGTCTAGTAGACAGAGAGCCAATTGTTCGTCAAGAAATGAAAGAGGCTGGTGTTGAATTAATTACGTTACATGGCTCACAAAACTCGAAGGATTTAATTCCTATATTTGAAGAAGCATTAAGCTCCAGTACGGACAGTGCCTTAAAAGAGAACGTTATTATTTTGTATGGTACATTAGCAAGACATTTACAGCAAAGTGATGCAAGGATTCACACGATCATTGAAAGATTGCTTTCAACTTTAGATACTCCTTCTGCTGATATTCAACAGGCTGTGTCGGCTTGTATAGCACCACTAGTTTTCCAGTTCAAACAAAAAGTTGGTGATTACTTGGGTATCCTAATGGAGAAACTGCTGAATCCAACTGTTGCTTCTTCTATGCGGAAAGGTGCCGCTTGGGGTATCGCTGGTTTAGTGAAAGGTTACGGTATCTCGGCTCTCTCGGAGTTTGACATTATTCGCAACCTCATCGAAGCTGCAGAAGATAAAAAGGAGCCAAAAAGACGTGAATCTGTTGGCTTCTGCTTTCAGTATTTGTCTGAATCTCTAGGGAAGTTTTTTGAACCATATGTGATAGAAATTCTTCCAAATATTTTAAAGAATTTAGGGGATGCTGTTCCTGAAGTTAGAGATGCAACTGCTCGTGCCACTAAGGCTATAATGGCGCATACTACAGGTTACGGTGTTAAAAAGTTAATTCCAGTTGCTGTTTCTAATTTGGATGAAATTGCTTGGAGAACTAAGAGGGGCTCTGTTCAATTGTTGGGTAATATGGCTTATTTAGATCCTACTCAATTGTCAGCTTCTTTATCCACCATTGTCCCAGAAATTGTTGGTGTATTGAACGACTCTCACAAAGAGGTGCGTAAGGCCGCTGATGAATCCTTGAAAAGATTCGGTGAAGTTATCAGAAATCCGGAAATTCAGAAATTGGTACCCGTACTTTTGCAAGCTATCGGTGATCCAACAAAATACACTGAAGAGGCCTTGGATTCATTAATTCAAACACAATTTGTCCATTATATTGATGGTCCTTCACTAGCACTAATCATTCATATTATTCATCGTGGTATGCATGATAGATCTGCCAACATTAAGAGGAAAGCATGTAAGATCGTGGGCAATATGGCCATTTTGGTTGACACCAAAGATCTCATCCCATATTTACAACAGCTGATAGATGAAGTGGAGATTGCTATGGTGGATCCAGTTCCAAATACTAGAGCCACAGCAGCACGTGCATTGGGTGCTTTGGTAGAAAGGTTAGGTGAAGAGCAATTTCCAGATTTGATTCCTCGTCTACTAGATACCTTAAGTGACGAATCCAAATCTGGTGATCGTCTCGGTTCTGCTCAAGCTCTAGCTGAAGTTATTAGTGGCTTGGGCTTGACCAAGTTGGATGAGATGTTACCAACCATTTTAGCTGGTGTAACCAATTTTCGTGCTTATATCAGGGAAGGATTCATGCCTTTGCTGCTTTTCCTCCCCGTTTGTTTTGGATCACAATTTGCTCCATACATTAATCAGATTATTCAGCCTATTCTTTCCGGATTGGCCGATAATGATGAAAATATTCGCGATACTGCTTTGAAGGCTGGTAAATTGATTGTCAAAAACTACGCTACAAAGGCCGTTGATTTGTTGTTGCCTGAATTAGAAAGGGGTATGTTCGATGAAAATGACAGAATTCGCTTATCTTCTGTTCAATTAACCGGAGAACTGTTGTTCCAAGTTACTGGTATTTCCTCCAGGAACGAATTTTCTGAGGAAGATGGTGATCATAATGGTGAATTCTCTGGTAAATTGGTCGATGTACTTGGCCAAGACCGTCGTGATAGAATTTTGGCCGCATTATTTGTATGCAGGAACGACACTTCTGGTATCGTACGTGCTACGACGGTTGACATTTGGAAGGCATTGGTTCCAAATACTCCAAGAGCTGTGAAAGAGATCCTTCCAACATTGACTGGTATGATAGTCACTCACTTGGCTTCATCATCCAATGTATTACGCAACATTGCTGCTCAGACCTTAGGTGATCTTGTCCGTCGTGTAGGTGGTAATGCTTTGTCCCAACTGTTACCAAGTTTGGAGGAATCTTTGATAGAAACATCAAACTCAGATTCGAGACAAGGTGTTTGTATTGCTCTTTACGAGTTAATTGAATCGGCTTCTACGGAAACGATATCACAGTTCCAATCTACTATCGTTAACATTATTCGTACTGCATTAATTGATGAGTCGGCTACTGTCAGAGAAGCGGCTGCATTATCTTTTGATGTATTCCAAGATGTGGTAGGAAAAACTGCTGTTGATGAAGTTTTACCATATTTGTTGCATATGCTTGAATCTTCTGATAATTCTGACTTTGCTTTGTTAGGTTTACAAGAAATTATGTCGAAGAAGTCCGACGTAATCTTCCCAATTTTAATTCCAACCCTATTGGCCCCTCCAATAGACGCCTTCAGGGCTTCTGCTTTAGGTTCTTTGGCAGAAGTTGCTGGCTCAGCCTTATACAAGCGTTTATCAATTATAATCAACGCACTAGTAGATGCAATCATAGGTACTTCTGAAGATGAATCGACCAAGGGTGCATTAGAACTTGCATTAGACAGGGTATTCTTATCTGTGAATGATGACGAAGGTCTTCACCCATTACTTCAACAGATTATGTCACTACTAAAGAGTGATAATATAGAGAAACGCATAGCTGTTTTAGAACGTTTGCCAAATTTCTTCGATAAGACTGTTCTTGATTTTGATGTCTATATTCCGAACTTTGTCTCTCACGCAATTTTATCATTAGATGATGAAGATCAAAGGGTTGTTAATGGTAATTTCAATGCTCTGTCTACTTTGTTGAAGAAGGTTGATAAGCCCACCTTAGAAAAATTAGTTAAGCCTGCTAAACAGTCATTGGCATTAACAGGCAGGCAAGGCCAAGATGTCGCTGCATTTAAGCTTCCAAGAGGCCCTAACTGTATTTTGCCTATTTTCTTGCATGGTTTGATGTATGGTTCGAATGATGAAAGGGAAGAATCTGCATTAGCCATTGCTGACGTTGTTTCGAAGACCCCTGCCGCTAACTTGAAGCCATTTGTGAGCGTAATTACTGGTCCATTAATTCGTGTCGTGGGTGAAAGATTTAGTAGTGATATCAAAGCAGCAATTTTATTTGCACTTAATGTGCTATTCATTAAGATTCCAATGTTCTTGAGGCCTTTTATCCCTCAATTACAAAGAACATTTGTTAAATCCTTGTCTGACGCTACCAATGAAACGTTACGTCTCCGCGCCGCAAAGGCTCTTGGTGCCCTGATTGAACATCAGCCTCGTGTTGACCCTCTAGTCATTGAACTGGTGACAGGTGCCAAGCAAGCCACAGATGAAGGTGTCAAGACTGCGATGCTTAAAGCTTTACTGGAAGTTATTATGAAGGCTGGTTCCAAATTAAACGAAAATTCTAAGACAAACATTGTCAATTTAGTTGAGGAAGAAATGTTGGGTAGCAATGACAAATTGGCAGTTGCTTACGCTAAATTAATCGGATCGTTATCAGAGATTTTGTCGAACGACGAAGCCCACAAGATATTACAAGACAAGGTTTTGAATGCAGATTTAGATGGAGAAACCGGTAAGTTTGCTATTCTGACTTTGAATTCCTTTTTGAAAGATGCACCTACACATATATTCAATACGGGCTTGATAGACGAATTTGTAAGTTACATTTTGAATGCAATCCGTTCCCCTGATGTTTACTTCGGAGAAAATGGTACCATTGCTGCTGGTAAATTACTTTTATTAGAAGGAGAAAAGAGGTCTCCATTTGTTAAAAAGGATGCTGCAGAACCATTCAAAATTGGCGATGAAAACATTAATCTGTTAATTAATGAGTTGAGCAAAGCTGTCTTACAACCAGCCAGTAATTCTACGGATGTAAGAAGGTTGGCCTTGGTGGTTATAAGAACACTAGCCAGATTCAAATTTGACGAGTGCATTAAACAATTCTTCGATGTAGTAGGACCATCTGTATTTTCTTGCTTGCGTGATCCTGTTATCCCAATTAAGCTCGCAGCAGAAAAAGCATATTTAGCTTTGTTCAAATTGGTTGAAGAAGATGACATGCATACTTTCAACGAGTGGTTTGCTGAAATTTCAGATCGCGGTAGCAGCATCGAAACTGTCACAGGTACTACAATCCAATTACGGTCTGTTGGGGACTATACCAAGAGGGTTGGTAAAAGGTTAGCAAATGTCGAAAGAGAAAGGATTGCTGCCGGAGGAGACGCGGAAACAATGTTTAGTGACAGATTTGAAGATGAAAGAGAAATATGGGCTGTCGGAGGTGTTGAATTAACCACTGATGCTTGAAGAAAATTCAATGTGGTAACCTCGTTACTTTTTGTATTTGATATATTATTCTCGTTATATAATACATACCACATAATGATATGGAAGACAAAGATATTTTGAAGTCTTCCGCTGTGCATAAGGGTTATTTATATATCTATTGATCCCAGCATTGTAGCTAATAAGGGCTTGATAATTATTCGTACCCGGATTCATAATTGTCAACTAACTGCCAAACCCAGCGCTCTAATAGTGGCGAGACTTGCCACCACATTATATCGTTACGATCTGTATTGGCGATCCCTAAACACCAAATAACTGTCGACTTTAAATAGCGTCTCAGAAATAACTTATAAGAGAGGTTTATTATTAGAACTATCAATAAAGTTAGAGCGATAATTTTAAACGGTTTGATACAAGTTATCTCTTTATTAGACATAATTGTCCAGATGTATTACATGAACTGAGTGACTTGCTCTAATGTTGTAGACACTGATGTCCGGTTTAGTTAAGAAAGATTTTGGAAGTTTCACGATATCGATAATGCTGCGGGAGAAGCTTTCAAATTATAAGAAAAGGCTTTTTTTTGTTGTTTTCAGAGTAGTTTGGTGACTTGTCCGTTTCAGAAGTGTCTCGAATACGGAGTGCACCTTCCAAAAATGTTTTTGACGGCATCGAAGAGCCAAACTCTTATACAATATATGACATTCTGAACAATGATGCAAATAACTTTTAAAGCCTTAATACTCTACATAATATGCTAAAAATATTCAAAAAAAAAAAAAAGGAAAATAAAAAAAAAAAAAAAAAAAAAAGGGAGATTAACCGAATAGCAAACTCTTAAA
>ERZ794936.340-NODE-340-length-24866-cov-7.879287_pt1 | contig 24866 bp, 10 predicted proteins | sample MGYA00511083_ERZ794936 | MGnify/ENA primary metagenome ERZ794936 (study PRJEB30137, sample SAMN04331409) | food metagenome | isolation source: Y2 must sample point D1 replicate A | place: Australia: South Australia | collected 2014 ... | reverse complement strand
TAATGTCAAAATCAACTAGAAGTGAAGGCAAAACCAACAAAACTCTTTTTGTAACTAGGTCAAAAGTAACAAATGCTCCATCATTAACTAACATTTTGTTTTTCAAATAAAGAAAATGAATACAATGTTGTACTAATATTTAAAAATTCTTAGATAACTGTCTACTATAGTAGAAGGCAAATTTACAATTAAATAGTAATGCGAGTAAACAAGGAGTAAAACATAAATCCCCATGAAAACATTTTCCCTTGGTTCAACTTATATACCCTTGCTAGTATATACTCAAACTGAGTCACTTCTTTATACAAAAAGCAATACAAAAAAAACAACTGGGGTTTAAATAAGCAGATGTTCCATTTCCTCTAACAACTGCTGAGCTTTTAGGTTTTCTTGTGTTATTCCACACATATCTTCCAAATATTTTGAATTTTTGAGTGCTTTTTCAGCAAATGACCAGTCGTCTGCTTTATAAGCTTCAACAACGTTTTTAGAACAGGCCGAGCAGAATTTGTATGCTGCAACTGAGTTACTAGTTGAGCTAAAGCCATTCAAGTTGGCTCTAATTTGATTGTGTGGTAGCTTACCATCTTGAATATACGTAACAAATAACTCTACTGCAGTTGCAGACGCCAACATTGCACAACCAGGTCTGGTCACAGTACACATTTGATCTAGTGTTTGATTGCTCATTGAGTCTAATGGCGCTACTATATCCGAACAATAGTAGCAACCTAAATAATCATCTTCATTCAGATCACCATGCTTCATAACAACATATGAATCAAAGCCAATGGCAGCATTTATTACAATTTTGTTTTCTGCTTTTGCCACCAAAGTTGGCAACCATCTAGACTCTCTAGAGTCCATTAACAGAAACACAACATCACATTTTTTAATTTCAGTTTGTAAAGTTTTGTAATTCTCTTCGTCAATAGAGTCAACATGTCCAACCATTGGTATTTTCATGTTAATATAGTTAGAATTGCATAATGGATAAATCTTTTTTAAGTTTTCACTTGCAGCTTGTGCCTTAGACTTTCCAATGTCATCAAATCCATATAATGATTGTCTGACAGGATTTGAGTGAGAGATTGTTCCGTTATCAATAAAAGTGATGTTGTAAATACCCCACCCTAATAAACATCTCGAGACATAGCACCCAAGCGTTCCTGCACCAATGATAAGAACTTTTTGTTGAGATATATGCTCTAACTTTAAATCGGGCTTGATTCTCCATTTCATTAATTGTAAATTCAAACTAACATTCTGTTTGTTTAGTTCAATAGGATCAAGAAGGGTTGAAAAGTTAATTATTTTTGGAATTAACTTGTTTTCACCATTTTTCTCCCAGCCTGAAACTAAAACATCTTCCTTTGTAAAAGGGGCAGCATCAAATACTTTATCATTAAGTTTGGAAACGATTCTGTAACAATTAGTTACAGATTCTTTAGAAACAGCATATAATAAGTACTCCGAGGTTTTTGTTAAATCTAATATTTCATTGATAAGATATGTTTTGATAAGATTAGGCACTAATATTGTTTCGCCATTTTGTGCTATCAAATCATTGTTTATGAAGATAGACCCGTTTTTAATATAAATAAAGTTATTGCTATGATATTCTTCTGGTACATGCTCATCAAATGAGTCTAAGTACTCCAGCTCAAATTTCAAGTTTTTAACTTTCAAAACTGGTATGTTCACCCAATATACTAAAACGTACTTTTTTAAATCTGCAAATGAAATAACATTAAAGAAATTGAACTTGGTGTTATTATCAAAAACACCTTCTTTGATATACTTAACTTTATCTAATCGTTTGAACTCTTCGATGGTATTAAAATTTAATAAACTTCCAAAAACTGTTGGTGTCTTATCAAAGGACTTATTAGAAAGTGTTATGGTTCTCTTTGCTATATTGATATTAGACCCTGGTAGATTGATGATATCTGAGTTAAGCTTTTGATGGTGAATTTTGTAGTCCCTTAATTCGGAGAAAAAGGACGTATCAATGAAGACTTTGAAATCTTGGCTAAAATCTAAATTATAAGCCTTTGAATTAGAGCTCATGTTTCAATAATCTTTAATTTTGTTTGGATGGGGGATTTATTTATCTATTAAAAGCCTTCCATTATCGCTTCTATTAGTAATATACACAGTTTTATTAGAAACCGGAAAACTTATGTCCGATTAGATAAGAAAGTGGAAAAAAACAACATTTGCTTAACAAAATATTTAAAAAAATGCCAAAGAAACCAAAATGGCTGTTATTAAGTGTTATCAACAAGTACATAAATATATGATATAATGTGTATCATTATGAGTATCCGTAAAGTGTTTATTAAGTGATTTTTTTTTTGAAAAAAACTAGAAAAAACGCTTATAATTCAGGCTCATCATCCATATCTTCGTCTTCACCCAAGTCCATGTCATCTAACTCATCTAATAATTCATCTAAGTCAATTTCATTACCATATTCATCAAATTCAGGCTCAGCACCAGTATCAGCTTTGCTCTTATACAGATTAACACCTTGTCTCATTTCAGCATCTTCTTCTAATCCTTGCAAGAATAATTCGTAATCCTTTTCGGCTCTTTCCATTTCTTGCTTTTGTTGTCTTGAAGAGTAGTCATTACCAGCGTCAATATCCTTGTGTTCCTTTGCCATTCTCTTCAACTTCCAGTGTCTATTACCTCTTCTAGCGTATTGTTTCTTGACTAGTACTACATCAGGGACGTATTCTTGGTTCAAAGAATCAAACAAATCACTGTTATAATTGGAGTTGGCTATGAAGTAACCCATGACAGAGTCACCTGGATGTAGAATAGCACCAAGGTGGGTCTTTGTATAGTAAACTTGGTCATTGATACCCAAATCAGAGGCTCTGGCTAATTGGATTTCAGCTAAAACATACTTACCTTTTGTGATGGTTGTTGGTTCAGAATCTAAAACAACAAATTCAACTAATTGGGAGGCTTCAGCCAAAGAGTTGAATGGGTCTCTATAGTATACACTTGATGGTAAATCACAAGTCTTTAAGGTTGTTGGGTCTAAAAATTGCAAAGAATTAGTAACTTTACTACAAATAACAAATTGACCAATATCACCCATTGATCTGGCTAACTTCTTTGGTAAGACAACTAAATCATCTCTACAAATAGGAGCAATTTCAACAGAATAAGTGAACTTGAAGGTGGAAGCACCAGTATGGGTATCTTGGGAAATCAATTCTTCAGATTTTTTGAATTTAATAGGAACAACACTGTTTAAGAAATCAATCATTTTAACTGCATGATTTTTCTGGTTATAGAAGAAATCTAAACCATCTGTACTTTCTTGAATCGATATAGTGTCAACATGAGCGTTATATTTCAAAATCAATTGTTCTAAGAATAAGAAAGTTCTCTTGTGAGGAACCTTTTGTCTAATTTGAACAGCAGCTCTCCAGGTATGTGTAGTATAGGATTTAGCACAATCAGCACATTGCATAGCAACGACGATATATTCGACTTCAAAAGTTTGTTGGATAATTGTATTTGGCATAGCTTCACCTTGAACAGTCAACTTAACTTTAATTCTTCTAGAGTGGGGTTCAGTCCAAATGAAAGAAGCATCGACCAATCTAATATCTTTTGTAAGACCTTTTAATCTCTTCAAACAAATGGCTAGTAGTTCTCTAGATTCTAATTGACAATGAACCCATTGAGTAGGTGGTTGCAAGAATCTTTCACAATTTCTACAGAAAGATAGATGTGCTTCTCTTGGAATATTGGTGGTGATATCACATGTTAACTTGATACATTCGTAACACATAACTAAACCTCCTGACCCATCCATAGGGGTACCACAATTGCAACATAAAACTGTTGCAACTTGATCGTTGTTGTGCTGGTGTGAAATAGGCGTATAATTCATGATCAATATATAGATATATGGAAAATCAGTGTTTTTCTTTTTGGGGTCTTTTACAATATCGTAATCTTCTCTGTTAAATGATCATTAAGTAATCAATATTCATATATGAAATTTTTAAAATCTTTTCTTTTTTTTCCTTGTATTGATTTTTTCACCCTAGTGTATGAGTTTCAACAGGCTGACTTCCTAATTAGGTAATTATCCCATGTTAAGTGCGATTTAACGTAATGTGGCGATGAGGTTTTTTGGGCCAAAAAAAAAGAAAAGAAATTGTAAGGTTCACGTGACCAGAACGTGCTCACTTCTTATGCTTTCTTCCGAACTGTAAAGGCATGTTCTTGTTCTTCTGATGCTTTTGAGCCTTGAACTTCATGTCATCGTCAGAATCAGAGTCGTTATTTGGGCTTATAGCATGAGGTTTTGTTCCATTTTTGGTCACTGACCCTTCAGTTTGCTTCCGTAGCTTCTTTCTATGGTCATCCCTCATTTTATTCTTGAAAGCTAAGGTAGCTTTATTGTCGTTTTTGTTAGCATCAAGACTTGAGCTTACTCCAGAATTGTAGTTTTTTTTCCTTGTTAGCGATGAGACTTTTCTGTCACCTTTTAAAAACTCTCCTATAGTGCCGATTTCCTTTTTATTGTCTGATGTCATTCTGTTAGTAGTGGTGTTATTTAGATTCAATAAAGATCCTGCTGACATAACAGGCAGATTCAAAAAGCCGTTTTTGTCTTTATTCTGGATATCATTTTCGTGTGATTTTTCTTCTCCTAACCAACTCAAAACTGTTTGCCTTTTACGACCAAAAGCTAAGGCTAGTTTAGCTTGAAGTTGTTCCTTTTCTTTTATTTCTTTTGCTCTAGACATTCCTTTTATTACTGTTTATGGTTTTGAGTTCAGTTTATAATTGACTTGGATCTTAGCTCTTAGTTATATATTTAATAGCCTCTTAGTATACAATGTCGTTATACATAAACATATTATTCGTTGAATATGATTTAATATGCTCTTAAAAAAAATCTATAGCTTTGAACAAAATCAATGAATACGAGCGCTACCCATTTGAACGGATTTAATTAATTGACAATTTAAAAGACGATCTTATATAGCAAACCAGGGCATTTACATATATATACAGTAACTACTTCTTTCTAAAATTCTTACCATTCTCTTTTTTATGAGATCTCTTAAGTTCCTGTATCTTTCTTTTTTCACCAAATCCATCTTTATCCATTTCTATTAACGACTCAGCTCTAGCAACAGTAACTTTTTGTAGTACCTTTCTGATGACAGCAGTATCGTGAACCTTATCAAACTCATCCATCTTCAAGTTTATTCTTTCTTCAATAGCATGAACTCTATTGACATCGTTTGGAGTTATAAATGACAAGGCTTCACCTTTTTTACCAGCTCTTGCAGTTCTACCGGATCTATGAATGTATGTATCTGGGTCTGAAGGTAGATCATAGTTAACAACTAATTGCACAGCTGGTATATCCAAACCTCTTGCAGCAACATCTGTGGCAATCAATACTCTAGCAGCTTGTGCTTTAAATCTATGAATTGCATTGGTTCTTTCTTTTTGTGGCATTTGAGAATGCAACGAAGTTACTCGAATTTCCAGTTTTTGCAAAGTTCTTCTTAATATCTCTGCATTTATTGTTCTATTTACAAATATTATACAATTCTTATCTTTATATTCTTCTGATGCTAGTATAGAGTATAAGTAAGCTTCTTTCACATGGTCAGGAAGCAACAAATATGTAATTTTCAAGGTTGATGGTATGGCAACATCATCTAGTTTATCCGTTTCGTACATGAAAAACTTGTTTTCAGCACTATCTTGTAAGCTTTTCACTTGATCAGTCATTGTGGCTGTAAAAAGCAAAGTCTTTCTTACGTCCTTTGATGGCAACTTTTCAAAGCATCTTTTTAAATCAGAAGAAAAAGTGTTGGTTAATAACATATCAGCTTCATCAAGAACTAGGTATTTTAATCTCTTCAAATTGTTAACAAATTCATCATTTCCTTGTAAGATGTGATGAGCTAGTCTACCTGGAGTAGCAATAATAAAGTGTGGTCTTCTTTGTAGATCCAAAGATTGTTTTATAATATCTTCACCACCAACACAAATACTGATTCTGATATTCATAGATGATCCCAAGGCTGAAAATTGTTCTGCAATTTGCATTGCTAGTTCTCTGGTAGGTGTCAAAACTATACCAAACATACCACATGGGTCTTTACTCCATTCAGTAAGCATTGGTGCTGCAAAGGCAATGGTCTTACCAGAACCTGTTTTGGCTCCTCCAATACAGTTTTTACCTTTTAAAATTTCTGGTATACAGTTCTTTTGAATTTCGGTTGGGGTTGTAATTTTCATTGCATTTAAGGCTTCTACAAGCCATTTTGCACAGCCTAATTTACTGAAGTTGTTATCCATGTTTCAAAGGTTGTAATTGTCTTTGGATTATCCCTAATTTGACTTATTTCTATCCATAATGCCTCAATACTAACTCTCAATAAAGGTTATAAGTTTTTTAAAAAGGCAAAAAAACATTGAAATTTCATATAAAGCCCATTGCGAAAAATATGAAATAAGAAAAAAAGAAACGTGCGCACGTGCAACGCTTCAAGGATTATGCCTAGTGCTATTTACAAGTGAATATATAGACTACTCCACTACCTTCCTCTTCTTGTTTGTTTTTTTATCAAAGACCAAAGAGGACATGCTTCTTTTCAAGAGCTGAGTATTTTGCTGGTTCTTGGCACTGATAGGTATGGCGTTCCAAAAGACGTCACTTTCTATATCTTCAGGAGCATCTTTCTTGCTCTTTATTAGGCTTTTAATGCGTTCATTTTGCAAATCAACAAATTCTTTGACTATGTGGAACTTTTGCTGGACATCATGCGCTTTATCATCCAAATCACATTTATTGCAAACCACTAATGCCCTTTCGACATTACTTATACCATGTATTTCTAATTCACGAATCAAAACTTTCAAATCACTTACTGGATCTTCTCTATCCATTCCTAGCACAAATACAATACCAGAAGAATTTTCAATGTGTTTTAAAAACTCCAAACCCAAACCCTTGTTTTCACTTGCACCTTCAATAATACCTGGAATATCACTCACCGTGAATGAAGGACTCCCAGGAGGCATCAAAACCGTACCAAGAGTAGGCACTAAAGTAGTGAATTCCCAATGACCAACTCTAGGCTTGGCATTAGAAATTGCTCCTAAAAGAGTAGACTTACCGGCGTTTGGAAGACCTACTAGCCCTAAGTCAGCTAACAATTTCAATTCAAATACAAAACATGCTTCTATTCCTTGTCTACCTCTTTTGGCAAATATTGGATTTCTGGCACCATTGATTTTAAAGTGCATATTTCCTAAACCAGCAGTTCCACCTTTCAACAGTAGCAATGGGTTTTCAAAAGGCTTGTTCAAGTCAATTCCCATAATAGGAAATTTATCAGCACCTATTTCGTTTAAAGACAGTTTGAAATCATATGCTCTAAATTCACTTCTTATGGCTTTGAATCTTGGCTCTATATCAAAAATTTCTTGTGGATTATCTTGATAGCTATAACCAGACTGGAACTTCCAGGTATCGTCTATTTTGGGTTTATCTCTGTGTAACATAAAATATTCTGGCTCAACATCCATCATTTCATGAGACAAACACTTCATTTTCACATTATAAGCATTCAATGCTTTTCTAACCATATTTTCATCTTTGAGATCAACACCATTTTCAAACATGACTTTTTTGATCTTTGCTGGGCTTATTGCTAATTTGATGTGTGTTCCAACAGGAACTTTAATAAGTATATTTCCTCCAGATTTCCCATCACACTGATTGGATTGTCCATTATCTCCTGATGATGTTTGATAAATAGTTTGAATATCACTAAGTGAAGTCAAATTTTCATCAGCTTGAACATAAATATCACCTCCTTTACCACCATCACCACCAGAAGCGGGTCCCTTCAATGTTGGCGAAGGATCAAAACTTATGTTACCATCTCCACCTTTACCAGTTTTCATCTTCACAAATCTTATATCAGTAAAGGCTTCTTTGGCACGTTCTTGCATGTGCTGATACTTTTTGTAGTTCAAAATACTTGAGGCAGTAAAATGTGACAATGGCGCAGAACATAAAAACCTATCACCAGAGTTCAAGCTGTTTACTCCATTCTTCTTTTCTTTTTTAGTGATTGAATTTGGTCTATGTATTACTTTCAAAAAGTCATATTTCCTTTTTTTCATCGAATTTGCTTGTGATACCTTTTCTAAATCTTTCACTGCTGCTGGTTCAATCAATGGATCTAAATTGGTAATGGTAGCATCCTTATCAAGTAACATCTGTATTTTATTCACACTGTTCAAATTCCTTGCTGATTTTGCAATTTTACTGTACCACAAATCACTTTGTTTACCATTGGGCACATTTTCTGCAACTTCTGTAATCGAGATTTTCCCTTTTATGTTAGAATTCAACAGAATTCTGTTATATCTCATCATGTTATAGTTGTATGGTTATATTCAGCTTTCTTAACCTAAGTCGAGTTATTAGATGTTGAAAAATTGAAAATTATCACTATGATTTTGGAAATTTCAATTTAAACATTCGGGTAACTTTTTAGTATAAAAAATTTCCTATTTGGGAAATATAGACTAATGGCCCATTTAGTTAAAGTGAGTATTCAAGTCACTGGTAGTCGAGACGACTGTATATATAGTTTGAATCAAGACGACATCATGAAGGAGGAACTAGAAGAGTTAATAACGGGCTAGAAAAAAAAAACAAACAAAACACAGTTCTTAATTAAAATCGTTTTTGGGGTGTGAAATGTAAAGACAATCCTTATTAATACAGTATATATAAGTGCTTTTTTGAACTACATTAAAAACAGGTCCTCTTGGTCATCTTCTAAGTAATTTCCAGGATCATCTTGAACTTCAACAACATCTCTGAATTGAGCAAAGTGAATAGATCTATGTAATTCATCGTAGAAATGCAAAGGAACGTCCAATTTCAGGTGATATTTCAAGTTTTCATCGTATTCTGAACCCATAAATGCATAATTCCATACCTTTCTGCTTGGAACCATAAAATTACCTATGATTTTATCTGAAAGAATAATTTGGGCATATTCAGAGAAATGTGGCTCAAATCCTTCAGGGTCTTCTTGCTGCAGATTGTTGTTATTTACTCCCCATATGAACCCTTCTTCAGTTAAGGTGTATGAACTAATGGACACTGAACCCATAGACGAAAACACAGTGATATCGATACAATCCATATCAATAGAAGCAAACATTTTAGAATGTATAGTGACATCTTGTGGTGACATAAATTTAAGCTCTTCTTCAGTGTAGGTATGAATCCAACCTAGCAGCTCTAAACCATTTTCCTCCAAAAACTTGACGTCTTCTGGCATGTTTTTAGTCATGGACACAAACTTTGAGTTTCCTAGTTGTGGCAACATAACCATTGTACAAATTTCCTTAATATTGCTTTCTTCATCTGACTTACCATATAATAAAGCTCCAATTTGAGATTTAGAGTCAGATACTTCAATTAGCTTGTTAAGAATATTTCTTGGTAAAATATACACTGGTTTTTCTTCTATAAACTCATTTTCAACAACAACTACATTTTTTAGCCTCAAAGGTAAGAAACTGTTAGCTAAAGCTCTGGTTCTCCATTCATCTTTGGAAGAAAAACTTTGAGTTTCATAATTTGCTGAAGCAACAACAACAATTTCTTGACCTTGTTGATTTACAGTCGTAGTCTTAATAAAGCCATCTTCCTCGTTTTCATCATCACTAATCTTGCTTTTTTCAATTTGTTTTTTTCTTTCTTCTTGAGCCAAGTTTTTGGATTCTTGCATCTCAACTAACTTTTGTCTTTTGACAGAAGGTGCTTTAATGTTTTGACCCAAAATCAAGTCTTTAATTTCTGTTTGAGTTAAAGCTTTTACATTTACATGGTACTTTTCACTGAACTCAGCCAAAATCAAATCTCTAAATTGAGATTCAACTTCAATCCACTGCTCTTCTTCAAATGATGGCCATAAGTGATTTGGAGCAGTTTTTACATCTTCATACTGGCTTAATATTAATTTACCTTTTTCTTCATTTGATTTCAATCCTCTTAATAGTAAAATTAATCTAGAGAATGCAGTATATGGAGAAATGCTTTCCAACCAGTTATCAAATAGATTTAGCAAAACCATCTTTGGCTCTGAAGCTTCATCAACTATTTTTAATACCTTTTCAATAGCCAAGATAGCAGAAAATGGCATTCTCAATTCAGTAGGTCTAATACCAATGTTTGGGAAATCCAACATATGCACTTCTAATGGATCAACTATAGTCTTTCTAGTAACAATTATTTGAGAAGGTTGTTCTTCTTTAGGTAAAGATCTTATCAATGAGGTCATTTCTTCAGCTGTCTTCCATTTTGCCAATTGAGCAAGACGAGATTGACCAGTCCATGCAGAAGTATGAATGACTCTTAAAAATAGCTCACCTGTTTTCGGATCAATTATGGTAACACATCCATTAATAGGAGTATTGTGGACATGCCCGTCCTTATTACTTTTTACTGAGATTCTATAAACATTAGTATCATCAACAAACAGCTTTTTAGAATCATTGAATAATTCTGGATAATTGGTGGAATTTAAATATGGCTCTTGTGTTTGAGCTTGATACAGTTGTAAACCCTTTCTAATTCTTTCCCTTAAAACATGTAAAGCAGGATTAGCTTTCATAATTGTTGCCATGGCTGAAGAAACTAAATTTTTCATACCTGGAATCCAATGACCAAAGGCATCATAAGTGTTATAAGCTAAGTCAATAACAATCATTACACCAGTTTGAGATGGATAATTACTTACAGAGTCAGATGTATAGTCCACGAATTTCTTTTTGGTATATGAAGCTATATCATGTTCATCATAGTCACCATACTTTAATTGAACATCAACCCAAATTTTGCTGGTTTCATTTATGACACCATTGTATTCTTCCACAGTTGAGCTCAATGAAGAAGCTTTACTGCACTTCCATACTTGATTGCTATAAATTGTGGCATCAGCTGCGGATGCATTCATTCTATAAGATTTTCTAGGATGTATAACCTCTTTTTGAATTTCTGAAGCTTGAATGACATCTATTTGATCGTCTAAAATTTGACATAAATCGAACACTACAGACTCATGTATTTTTTGCCATAAATGAGCTCTGAATATTTGAATCAAAGATATCTTTAAAGTTGGAATTTTACCATGCAAGAAAATACCTGTTAAATCCAATTGTACCAAGTAACCAACATAAACATCGGCTCTGTTTATTGTTGGAGACCACCAAAGAGTAAATCTTCTGTTTGGAATTTGACTTAAACCAGTTCTTTGGGCATTTGTTAATTTTTGCATTTGCAAAGAATCTTCAAAACCAGCATTCTTTTCCCAGAATAAACCTTCCCAAGATGAAAACCCAGTAGCTCTGAATAAAGAATGCTCTAAAATAGTCTCAACTCCACCCAAAGCACTGATCACATCCGATCTATATGAATTCAAGTTCCATAATTTACCATCGTGATTGTTATCAGTCCACCAAAATTGACCTGAAAATTCAGTATTGTACTTTTTAAATTCACTTCTAATTCTGAAGAACTTATCGTAAACCAAAACATGTCTGTTTTTTTGGAACAAAGTGCTGATACGAGGTAAACCACGATCCCAATACTCTTCAAGTTCTTCAAAGGATATTTTTCTATTTTCTTCCAAAGCAATTTGTCTTTTGATAGCGTAATCATTCCAAACTCTTTCAGAGTCTTGGAACTCATTTTCCCAGGGAGTAATATATCTGAATATTGTTGGAATCATCTTTTCTTGTTCTCCATTGGACATACCAGCTCTAAAGAAGGTAATACCAGTATCAGTTTGTTTTGAAAAGACTAGATCAGTAGCTGGAACCAAAATATGTGAAGCACTAATCATACCTAAACCACCTAACTCTTTGGGAGCATAAAATACAACAGGTGGGAATCTGTTTGGCATTTTCGAATTTAAACCAAGTTTAACTCTTGTTTGGATTTTCGTTTCAGCTTTAACAAGTACATCAATTAGTCTTTGAGTTGCTATTATGGCTTCTCTGTAGTAGGTGAATAAAGCAACTACTGCGTTATTCCATTTAGCAGCAACCTTGGTAAAAGCACCTGAACCAACAGACATTAGTAAAAACGTTATTCTCTTTTCAAATATATCTACATTTTTATCTGACACTCTTAAATAAGCTGTACAAGTTTTTTCATTCAATTTTTTATTTTTCAAGTCCCAGATAGATTCATTTGTTTCTTCTATCTCCAAAACTCTTAATTTAGGAGACAATCTTATTTCAAAGCCACACATTTCAAAGTGCATGTGAGGGTTGTTTTTGCCGTAGATGGATACAAATGTCTTTTCCCATTTCAAGTTAGTGATTGAAGGTATCAATGAAGTGGAAACTTTCCAATGAACAGCTCTACCCAAATCGACATCTCTTTGCATCAATTTCATTCTTAAATCTTTAGGCCAACATAACTTTGATGGATATTTATTAATTTCATCTTGATCTTCTGAATTATTCATTTTATAAAGGTCAATCAATTCGTCGACTTCATGAGTCTTGAATTTGTAGAAAACATAAATTTTGTTAAAATATCTAACATAAGATCTTAAAGGATCTTTCTTTTCAATATCTAAGTTAGAAAAAGACATAAAATCATTCAAATCATTGACATCACCTGCTAAATCAATAGCCCTTTCTGACCCCAATATATCAAGATCTACCATTAGCCCGCACAGTTGGTAAATAAAGTTAGCGAATTGCAAACCTTTCAGCAAACCTCTTTTGTTAATGTAACTCATGTCTTTAAACATGATATTGGAATTATTCTTAGAGGTCATATAGTCTGCTAATGTTGGGTCTACTATGAGCCTTAAGAATCTATTTAGCAAATTCAAATCAATTTTTTCTGTAAAATCTTCTAAATCACCACTAAGTAAAGCATTCATACTACCATCTTTACACTCCCAAACCTCATCTAGGTTGTTCAAACCGGAAGCAAATTTGTGTACCAAAAATGGTGGAATTTCGTTATCACTAGGTTTAACCCATACAGGGAATAGATTTCTTTGACTAGATTCATATGACAAATATTGGTCTAAATATGCATCTGATATTTTTTCTAATGGATCAACAAAAAATCTAGGATGCAATTCATGAAGAGTATCTGACATTTCAAACTGTATTGGCTTGAAAATTCTTTGAGTCAGCAGTAATTTTTTGACTCTATTTAAAGATTCATGTGGATTTTCAAAAGCTTGTTCAATGAGAGCAAGTTCTTCTCTTTCAGCAGCGGTTAGTCTTGTTTTTGAACTGTAGTGATCTTTCAAATTTTCCAATGCTAGAGCAAATATTTTATTATCATGCTTGTAATTCACTGGAGGAAATGGAATAGTTTCATATTCTCTACTTTCAAGCCAATCAACCAAGTTTTTGAACATTGAAGCAGCTTCATCAGCAGTAACAGAATCGCTTTGATTTGATAGAATTTGGTCTTGTCTTTTTTGTTCATCCTTAATCCATATTCTTGTCATTCTTCCAGTATTCTTTCGTATTTCAGTTTTTTCAACTTTTTTACCTTGTTGAATTCTTATTCTAGTTTCTTTAGCAGACTGAACCCAACTTTCAGCTTTTTTTTGAACATACTTGAGGATCAAGTTATTAATGGGTTCAGGCATACCTGGTACGTTCCATTTAACGTTTGCTTTCCAACATCTCCAAGCTTCAATTAAATGCTGTAAAATGGTTTTCATAGTTCTTTGTCTTAAGTTAATAGGGACCATATCAATCACATCATTCATTATACTTGTTTTCAATTCAATGTCAAAGTAGGCATCAACTCTTTGTTTAGTAACAGTTTTGACCTTTTCATTGTTTCTTCCTTCAAATTGTCTATCAATCAAGTTACCAAGCCAATTTTCCAACATTGGGATTGTACCCTTCAAAAATTGAACCCAAACTCTCCATTGAGGTTGCCAAAACCCACAACCAGGACCTTTGCCAATGTTGTTATTAAACCTGTGATAGACTATATGTTTGAGGTCTTTACATTGCTTTATTTGATGCATGACTCTGTATTTGTATCTGTAAATACCAGTTAAATGCCCAACATGATTAAAAATGTAGTTTAACCCATCAGCCAATTGGAAAGAATTGATTCTACCTAATCTGAAAAGAACTTGAGCATCAGTTATCAATTTCAGCATCTTTAAAAGTTCTCTAATAAGATGGAATGCATGTCCAAATCTGGACTTCTTTCTTTCTTTAGTAGACAAAGTCTTTATTGGTTTTAAATTGAAATTATAATCTAAATGCAAAAAAGTAATGCTTCTCTTTTGTAACATCAAATTCAGCATGTTGTGACCTTGTCTTAGTAATTGTAGTGACGCCTCTAACCAATCAACATTTGTCTGCTGAAAGAACTTAGTATCTCTCAAAACACTTAATAACTTTGGACTTCTTTTCTTGAATTTCTTGTGAGTTTTCAAAGAATCTTTCAATTTGTAATGTAGCTTCTTTTTATGTTTTTTTGATCTTAGCTTGGTTTTGATTTTATTTTTAAGTAATCCTTGATAGGATTTTTTAACTTTACCAGGGTATCTTGGATTATCTGGATGTTGTGAGATCCAGCTTTTTAATAGATTAATATCATGTGCCCTGACAGTTTTACCAGATTTCTTATTGAATGGTTGAGGAGCTTCAAGTAAAATCAAAGCTTCTTTAACGCTACATTCAGGCTTAGCTTCTGTACTTTGAAATTCAGTTATTTCAATATTAAATTCAGATACTTCACTGTTTTCTTGAAGCTGTTTTTCAAAGTCTGTTTTGACTCCATCATGAATCTCACTTTTGTCTAAAATCGTGTTTAATTGATCGCTAAAACCTAATACAAAGTCTCCGTCTGTGTATCTGTAATCATAGATCGAAGAGTTAATGCTGTTACTCAAAGCAGGAACCATCAACTTTCTAGGTCTTATGTTGTATAGATGCGGATAGTATAGTTTGTATTCGGCTCTATCGTGGCCCCTGTTAATGAACCTATCAAGACTGTTAAATTCCGTGTAATCTTGCATATCCTCATCATCCTCTTTTCCAAATAGTGGCTCAAATTTAGCACCATCTCTAATAGAGACATTCAAAGCTTTAGCGTTTTTATGAATTTTTATGTTGAAAAGATTGTAATAATTGGCATCTTTGATGTCATTTCTCAGAGACTCTGAAAGATCAAATAACTTCAACAAATCATCGTTTTTCAGCTCCCATTTTCTATAGGAATCATTGACTACTGTGGCTTCACTGTATCTCAATGGATTCTTGTTTTTCAACCAATCAATCTCAAAAGAAATAGATTCAGGTATAGGCAATCCCTCAATATCCTTTTCATAGTCATATATTTCCATATCATCATCAAACACAGGAAACTTCAATCTTTGAACAAAGTTGTCTCTTTTGTTGATTCTCATCTCATCATACATACTGCTCCATTGTGCAATGTAAACAGGAGGAATGACTTTAGGAACCTCGTTAATGAAAGTTATCGCTCCTGATGTATGATATAAAACTTTCACTTTCTTTGCTGACTCCCAAGGCTGAGGCATGTTCTCTATAAGTTTCAAAATACCATATGGCAAGTATTTCAAGGCCGAAAGCTGTGTTTTCTTTGTATTATTAAAAAACTTTTTATCATTGATATTTTTGTTTTGTTCAAATATCCTCCTCAGATGCTCTTTAGGAAGTTCTAATTTATGTTTGTTGATATTCTGTTGTTTTCTTTTTGAAGTTATACTAGAGTCAGCGTTTTTGGAATTTGCTGTTTTCTTTTTTTTCTTTTTAGGAACCTTTGGTTGTGCTAGGTCTTCATGATCTTCCCCATTATCTGATAAAGTCCTTTTCTTTGTAGGAACCTTGTCTCCTACTATAAACTCATCTTTTATAATATTGTCAACAGAAAGTGGTGGTGGTATTAGTTCATTTTCTTCATCACTGTCAAGAATCGGTGCCGGTAGGGCCATTTTTGTATTTTCTTCGTCATCAGATTCAATAACTGGTGCGGGTAAAGCCACGTCCAAACTTTGTTCTTCTTTGTTTACAGAAGACTTGTTTTTCACATCTTTAGGTGCTGTAAGCTTCTTCTTGCTTGTATTCTTATTTGGTTTAGATTGAGACTTGTTCGGTTTAGATTGAGAATTGTTCGGTTTAGATTGAGACTTGTTCTTTTTGTTATCACCAATAGCGGCTTTGATTTGCTTTTTTTTCTGAGCAGCCATATTTCAGTATCAATCCAAAAGCTTGACCAAGTTCTTCGATCTATGTCTTTTTGGTCCTACTGTTGTCGTATCCTTTAATACTAGCACAGTTTTAAAATTATTAAAAGAAAACAACGTAAAGGTTTAATCGGGTTTAAATGAAAAAAAAGAAATTCAAAAAACACGTGCAAGGTAATCACGTGATCACAATGGTTATTCAAGTAACACTATTGACAGTATATATATTTAATCAAAAGGCAGGATCACCGTATTTGGAAAGCTCCAGACGCTGAGCTTCATCACTTCTTCCAGTACTTCTGTACAATTCAGCCAACATATCTGTCGCTTTTTCATGATACTCATCAGGTTCGGGGCACTCAATTATAGACTTGAGCCACTGTTCTTGTTTTTCTACATCATTCATTTTTTTCAAAACATTGAGGATCTCTTCTACTACAGACATTTTCTTAGCTCTTAGTTCACTAAACTCATAAGCCTTTTCTAGTGCTTTATATGCTAAGTTTAGCTTATCGACTTTGATGTATGAAGCGGCAATTGACCTCCATCCCCTTGGATCTTCATTTTTCAAAGCTATACACTTTTGATAGTAATATATGGCAAACTTTGGCTGGTCTAGAATATCATATGCAAATCCAAGACCCATCCAAGCAGCATAATCCTTATGGTCCTGTTTTATTGCGTTTCTGTATGCAAATATTGCTGCATGATAGTTACCAAGCTCTACAAATTCATGACCAATTAATACATATAGCTTACATTTCTTGGCAAAATCCGTTTTTGCAAGTTTAATAGCAGTTTTAAAATGTATAATTGCCTTTTCGTTGTTTCTGATTAATGATTCCAAATTTCCGTGTATTGCTTGGTACGTACAACTCATTTCATTGATACTTTTAGCCTTAATCATTAGATCTTTTAATTTTGGATAGTCCTCAGTTACATACAAAATGTTTGAATAATTGAACATTGTATCTAAACAAAATGGGTAGCTCTCCAAAAGTTGTTCATACAAGAATTCGCTTTGAGGCAAATCATTTAGTTTATAAGCCAAATCAGCATTCTTTGTTAGTAAAAACTTTGATTTGGGGAAAATATTGATTGTAGTTGTAAGAAGTTCTATGTACAATTCCGCATCTATTGATTCAAAAAACTCATCCCAGCACTTTATTTGAAAAAAGTCAAATAAAATGGTTTGATTGACTTCCTCAGCCAAATGCTCACTAAGAATCACTATTTCATTAGGAGCCGATATAGATTTGATGATTTCTTCATAGGCTTCCCAATTGTAAGGATCAAACTTAAGAGCTCTTGTAAGTTTATCAACTGCATATGCCTTTTCATTCTTCATCAAAAGTAACTTTCCAGATAATAAGTAGAGCGCTGATAGAATGTAAGGACTTTTGCTCTTGTCCAAACTCAAAATTAACTTGGAAATCTTCTCTAAAATGGAAGTAAGATTAATTGGTTGGGCGAAACACCCAAATTTTGTGTCAGCATCTGTGAGATTAAAACTAGCAGCGTTTATCATGGCAATGATGCTATGATGATTTGTTCCGTCTGGTTGATAGTCCATGTCATCGTTGAGTGAGAGCCCATCGTTTAAGATACTTGAAAAATTTATGTTGTCCATCCAAAACAAGTAAATAGCTTTAATCTTGATAAACTCTAGACATGGATCAATGTTGTTTTTAACACTTGTTTGGGTCTCATATTGTTCTATAAGAAATACTACTTTTTGATACTGCTTTTCATTCAAAGATTGTTGTATGTTGTTGAAGATGATTTGTTCATTAAAATTGCAGCTGTATTCTATACCTCCAGATATTTGGTTTAAATTAACAAGATCACTCGCATTTATGACATTGTTTTCTATAAAGGAATAATTGTAGCTATTTATGTAAGTCATCAAGTAATGAGTTTGCTTTGATCGCTGAAGTTCTTGGATAGCTGCCAGTACATAATCCTCGTATGAACCTGCTTTAGTATCAGACATGATGATCTAGTTTGGTTGTTATATGTCTCTTTGGTTGGTTCTGGACAATTCTTTTCTTGGGTAAAAAGAGCAGTTCATAGTCTTTGCTCAAGAGCTGTTTACACAAAGAGGTAATCCTCGTGCTTAAGCCGAAAGGAAGGTAGCGTATTCGATGGGTATCAAAAAACACGTGACGGTTTTAAAATTTTGGTAATGTAACACGTGACTTTAACCTTTTGATTTTTGCAATTTGGCACGTGACTAAATGTTTACAATTCTTAAACCCGAGCACGTGACTTTGCTTTTTTGACGGCTTAAGTCCGGCCATCGGGTTTAGCTCTGTTGTTTATTTCCCATTTAGGGCTTTCTACGTCTTATCCTGCTGCAGGGGAGCTTATGGCGAAAAAAATTGAATGTAGTCATTGCAACGATCTTGATTAATCAAAGCTCATCTAAACAGTATATCAAGAACACCAATCAGAGTTGAATAACAAGATTTGAGCCACTTAAACAGCTTATTTTGGTTTATCTTATAGTTTAATTTTATTGCTGTTTAGCTATTCTTTTTTTGAATTGAAATCGAGTAAAATGACTGAACACTCCAATGACGAAAGCATATATCGTTTTCGTAATAAAGATGTTGAAAATGAGGTTTTGAGCAACTTACAAAACAATTTATTAGATAAAATTGATACAGTTGAAAAGGAAAATAACAATGCTGATCAAAAAATTGAAACATTTCCTACGCCGAATACTTTGTTTATACCTAAAAGAGGCCGAAAAGATAATGGTATGGGTAATAATAAGCCGATGAATAGAACATCATCTGTTATCAATGACAATTTTGAAGGAAGTAACTCTACAGCTTTATTTGGTAACATAACCAACACAATCAACAAGAAACTTGACGGTCATCCCACGTTATTGGATCAATCACAAATGAAAAAGCAAAGAGATGTGTCCGCAGTGGATATGTATGCTCCACCAATGTACGAGAAGAAGAGACACATATCAGCTCCTATAATTCTTAGAAATTTGAGTTCAACAAATTGCTCAGATCCATCAGCAAAAATTTATAACTCAAATAATCACTTTTCACCAACATCAGAGCATAACAATAATCTAATTCTGGCTAATACACAATATTTGAATAATGTAATCAATCAAAATCTTGTGATTGCTGAAGATAAAAGTTTGGAAATATATACCAGGAATAACGAAATGATAAGTTTCAAAAGAAAAGAGATTTTGGGGGCAGGAAACTTTTCAGACGTTTACAGTTTTGTTAACACAGAAACTGGAAGTTTTTATGCTTGTAAATACATCAAGTATCCAATTGATCTATTAAAATCAATGAAGAGAGATAAAGCTAAGGCCGATGATATGTTGATGAAGCTAGAATCATCTTTGCTTAGGGAAATAAAAATATTAAATCAAATAAGTCTTTTAAAAAATCACCACACAAATCATGAAAATGAGCTCTTACACAGAGGTGGAAACAACATCATCGAGTTGATTGGTGTTAATGATTCGAATCTCTTTACCAATGACTTCTACATAAGAGAATTTTACCAAACTAACAAGAAATTACCGGAATGTTATATTATGACTGATTTATGCACAGGAGGAAATTTGCTAGAATTGGTAAAAGAATTCAAGTTGAGTATACAAATGACACATGAGATTTTCCATCAAACCTTACTTGCTTTGAATTTTTTGCATCATAACAGCATCATTCATAGAGATATAAAATTGGAAAACATATTATTGACTCTTCCAAGCTCAGCTATACTTGACTTATTTGAGAAAGGCATGCCTATCCCAACTACTCTTGTTAAAATTTCAGATTTCGGATTATCTAAAATGATAACAGCTGAAGAGCCGCTATCCACTACAAGATGTGGATCTCCCGACTACATATCGCCAGAAATTTTATTGGGACTGCCATACGACGGGAGACTCACTGATATATGGTCTTATGGTGTTTGCCTGTATGCCATATTGGAAGAGATGCTACCATTTGATTCTAATGCTGTGATGGAAAGACAACGAGAAATTTCTTTGAAAAATGGGAAGGTCATTGTTCAAAAAAGAAGAGGTATGTCTGATTCGGCCAGAATTAGTAGATGTGATTGGAAGTGGTACTATATGAATGACTGTGAGAATACTGTTACGGTTGAGGAAGACTTGATTCTCGTAGAAAAATGTAAAAGTATTGTAGAAAAATGTTTGCTCAGAAGAACTGAAAGGTACACTGCGGAGAAGTTATTGGATATGGGGGCTTTTTAGATAGACTTAATATATATAAATAAAAGAACAACACAATTGTTATACATTATACACTTAGTTTACGTATATAGTAGATATTCAATACAGGGTTTAAATGTAAACACAATGGCTAATAAGTTAGCTATACCACTATAGTAAAAACCTACCCAAATTTACGTAATTTTCAACACTATAAGCTGTGTTATGCTACTATCTTTACCATTTCACAGCAATCAAACACACCTTATTGCTTATTTGTTCACTGTTGTAGTCACCTCTTCAACTAAGCACTTGAGCCGAGTTATGCTTACGGATTTATGCCTACGGAGTTAAGTATTTTCACCTATGCTCCCTATAAAGCGCTTCTTCCCACTAAGAGCACGGGGCCCACTTTTTCTTCCTTTAAATGCTGTTAATGGAATCGTAATTGTATGAATAAAGGATCATATATAACACACCAAGATTTAAGTAAACAAGAGTAAAGAATGGTAGATTTTGAAGAGAATAATAGCGGTGTAGTAAAAGTAAAAGAAGGTAACAACGAAGTGATATATTATGACAACAACAACACTTCTTCCGCTTACGATTTAGATGAAGATATTGTGAAATCATTGAATATCAACTATGAAGAAGATACTGATTTGTCTATAATTCACCAAAAGTTGAAAACTATTGAGGTATTAGAACTATACAGATTTAAGCAGTTGAAGTCTTTGAATTTGAGAAATAACTTGATCTCAAGTATTTCAGACTTAGAAGGATTGACTGAGAACAATAATAACAACTTAGAATCTGTGGAATTGTATGATAACAGAATCACCCATATTTCCTCTCAAATCCAGAAATTGACCAATTTGAAAAATTTGGATTTATCTTTCAACAAAATAGAAAAAATCAATAATTTATCTGAATTAATCAACTTGGAGGAGCTATATTTGATTGAAAATGGCATTAAGAAGATTGAAAATTTGGAAACCTTAACAAAGTTGGAAGTGTTAGAGCTTGGTGGAAATGAAATTGAAGTCATTGAGAATATCGATCAATTGCAGAATTTGAGAGAATTATGGCTGGGTAAAAACAGAATCAGAGAAATGGAATTGCCATTTTTATCCAATTTGAAGATATTATCTTTACCTTCCAATAGATTAACAAGAATTCCTGAGAGCATAATGAAGAATTTACCCAACTTAACTGAATTGCACTTGCCAAACAACAAGATTGAAAAGATTGAGAACTTGGAAAACTTGGAAAATTTAGAAATTATCGATTTATCCTACAACAAACTAACAAAGATCGAGAACATAAGCCACTTAACAAACTTGACCGATATATGGTTAAGCAGTAATCAAATCGACATATCTTTTGCAGAATTAGAGAAAAATATTGCTATGCTACCGTTAGATACCATTTACCTACAAGGTAATCCAATTCAAACCAAAAATAAGACTTCCTACGTTAGAAAGATCAAGTTGATCATGGAGAAACAAGGTACTTTGAGTAAAGTAGATGCTGAATATATATCTTACTAAGACTATAATGTGTTGTTGGCACGTCTTCTGAATATAATTCAGTTCTTGCTAGTTGTTGGTTCACGATGACTTCTAATCTCCGATTCTTATATCCGATTCAGTTCTTGAAAAACTCATTACAACCATCACGAGTTGAATGAAGAAAAATCAACTGAATTTTTCATACTTTGAAATACGATATAAACATTGACCAAAAAAGAACCAAATATCTGGCAAATATGTTAGGCTCATACAAGAGATCAAACTTATTGATTAAAAGGCTTTGTTCAGACCACAAACCTAAACCGGATGTCTTGAAAGGTGTTCGTAACTTAGGTGCTACTGACACAACCAATAAGCTTACAACATCTTTGGGAAACCAACAAGAATTGTTCTTTATTGATGGAGTTTCCAAAGGATCGATTTTTTTTCAATCAAATGGTAAACATATCTTTGAAACATTGAAAAATTTTATAACAGCTCAATCTGTATACAAATATGGATTCCAACAAGTCGAAACTCCTTTGCTATACAAACAAGATCTTTGGGAGAAGTCTGGGCATTGGGAGAACTATAAATCAGAAATGTTCAAGGTTCAAGGATACAGACAAGTCAAACAAGGCGATGTTAATGAAACTTTTTCATTAAAACCAATGAATTGCCCTGGTCATGCAATGATATTTAAGAAGAAACTAAGATCTTACCAAGAATTGCCTTTGAGACTCTTTGAAAACTCTCCATTGCACAGAAATGAGCTAGCTGGTGCATTGATGGGGTTGACTAGACTAAGAAAATTCCATCAAGACGATGGTCATATTTTCTGTAGACAAAATCAAATTGAATCCGAATTGAAAGGGTGTTTGGAATTTTTAGATTTGATATACACTAAAGTATTCAAGTTTGATTATGAATTGGAAATTAGTACAAGACCAGAACAAAACTATTTAGGTGAGTTGTCTGAATGGCAAGTAGCTGAGGATGCTTTAGAGAAAATACTAACTTCAATGAACAAACCATATACCATAAATAAAGGAGATGGGGCATTTTATGGTCCAAAAATTGATTGTAAGATCACCGATAACAACGGAAAGAAGCATCAAGTAGCTACCATACAATTAGACTTCCAACTTCCAAAGAATTTCAATCTAGAATATGTTAATGAACATGGTGCAACTGAAAAACCTATAATGATTCACAGAGCCATTTTTGGATCTATTGAAAGATTTATGGCCATTTTGTTAGATCATCATAAAGGGGATTGGCCATTTTGGCTAAATCCAAAACAACTAGCTATATTGCCAATTAAAGTCAAGGAACCTGAGTTTTTGGAACATGCTAAAAAATTGAATGATTTCTTGGTTAGAGGTGGCGATAGTGAACTTGTTTTGAAGTCTGATTACCATTTCAGAAGTTACATAGATTCCAAAGATATAAGAATCAGTGGTAGAATCAGAGACAATATTGTTAACCAAAGGGTAGGATATTTGGCTATCATTGGTGAAAAGGAAATTGCCGAAAACAAATACTCATTCAGATCCCGTCAATCTAGAGACTTACAATTGTTAACTAAAGAAGAGATTTATGAAATCTTGAAACAATCTGAAAACTCTTTTGAATGATTCCATAATCTGTATTTGGATTTAATAATAATAAATAAAAACGAAACTTTGATTAATATTTAAATGTTTATATTGTTTTATTTGTTGCTTTTCTTTAACAAAGTAATATTGTAAAAAGGAAGAGACATTAAATAGTTCTTGTATATATTCAATGATTTTATAATTAATTATCTATCATGATTGATTTATCTTTGTATAATATGTTTTTAGGCTATTGACATGAGTATTTTTTGTTTTGTTTTTTTTTTTGTAGTAATAATATTTAATTCATAATTTAATCATCAGCATTAACTGGTAAACCTTCTTCGATTATATCTTCGGCAACTTCTGGAATTGAGGAATTGTTTTCGGTCTTAGCAACAATTTCTTCAACCTTTTCTTCAACGACTGGAGTGATTTCTTCAACGGCTTCATTAACAATTGGTACAACTTCTTCAATGACAGCAGCTGGCACATCACCAACTAAGATTTCTTCAACAAAGGTTTCAGGTTCAGCAGCACTGGTTTCAGTGGATTGTTCTTCAACTGGGTGAACGTGTTCAACTTCATCGTCATCTTTCAATTGTTCAGCGTATACTTCAGGATGCTTTTTGAAACATTCTTGCATGCCTTGGAACTTTTCAACACAGTCAACACCCTTTGGCTCGGCTTCAGAGTAGATGAAACAAGAGAAAGCAGTCTTGAATTCTTCACCACATGGTCCGTGAGCCATACCACCTAAACATGGGCAATCCCAGTTGATTTCACCTGTTTCTGGGTTGTAAGCTGGACCAGCGCTTGGGTCAACAGCACCTGCTTCAGTGGAGTTTTCTTCAGCAGCTGGGGTGGCTTCCTTTTCAGTGGAGTTTTCTTCAGAAACGGATTCAGATTCCTTTTCAGTGGCTTCTTCGGCAGCTGGAGTGGCTTCCTTTTCAATAGTTTCTTCGGCAGCTGGAGTGGCTTCTTCTTGAGCAGATTGTTCGTTAACCAAGTTTTCTTCTTCAAGTACCTTGGTATCTTCAACAGCAGTTTCTTCTTGTAAAGCTAAAGTATCATTAACAGCTTGATCTTCATCATTTTTTTTAGCAATTTCTTCAACTATAGGGGTTTCAGCAGAAGTCTTTTCTTCTTCAACAACTGATGTAGAATCCTCAACTTCTTCCTTGACTGGTTCAGCTTCCTTGACTTCTTCTTCAACAGGTTCAACTTCTTC
>ERZ794936.339-NODE-339-length-24872-cov-7.204618_pt1 | contig 24872 bp, 11 predicted proteins | sample MGYA00511083_ERZ794936 | MGnify/ENA primary metagenome ERZ794936 (study PRJEB30137, sample SAMN04331409) | food metagenome | isolation source: Y2 must sample point D1 replicate A | place: Australia: South Australia | collected 2014 ... | reverse complement strand
ATTGTGAAATGGATGTATATACTTCTGTATTCAGCTTCTTTTTTTTTTTTTTTTGGAGCAAATGCGCTCTCTTTATCTTTTTTCATCGGTGTGCACTGTGCAGCAGATACATAAATTGTCTAGGCGCATCGAGATGACATTGAGGGATATACATTTGCCTACACTTTATTCGAACACGGCTCATTAAATAGTTGTTTCCAGCATCACTGACTTTTTGGCACGATCATTTGTTGATTCAGCCTCTAAAAGCATGTTTTTGAATGCACCTTGATGGTCCGAGGCTCGGTGTTGTGGCGGTCAGCGCATGCAAATCTCACGAATTTTTTTTTTTTTAGCTCCAGCCTCGCTTGCCTCTAAGCGAATTAATAATAATGCTGAGACCAAATCGTGTGCAAGCCTCAGTCTCGACCGTCATGATCTGCGTACATCGTATGACTTCGAAAGTTTTCGCCCACCATGGTTTGATTAACGCCAACGAATCTAAAAGCGTGAAAATAAATGTTCGTGGTAAGTTCCTCCTTCTACATCGTAATCGCAGTCTCGAGTGGTCGGGGGACGACAAGCGCTCGAGGTTTGTTTGCCCACTTAATTTCGTTCACTTACTCGAAAAAAATGCCTAGATACTACACAATAATTCGGTGTTCTCTATATCACAAGCTTGTAACCTGGTCCAAGTCTCTGTCGCTTACACTCATGATTCAAACGCCTTGAAAAAACTAGTGTGGCATGAAAGGACTCTACGAGAATACCCGTCTTTTTTTAAAAATCCTCCGTCTAGCAAAGTGGGAATTTTTGTGTTTTGGTTTTCATTCCCGTCACAAAGTCACTTTTTATTTCTGCGTTGGCCCTTCTCCCATGTAGCACACTCACGTTTATCGAGTCTTAATCTGATTGTTTGCAACAAAGTTCGCTCGGTGCTGCGAAAGTTTAAATTCTGAGCGTGAGAATGGAGATATAAAGAAAATTTGTTTGTCATTATAAAAATTCACTTTTGGCCACCCTGAAATCAAATAAGATCTCGATAATGAATCTGATGCTTGAAAATGCAAAAATATGAGCTATCTCAAAAACTGGACTTTTTCCAGTATGTGTATCCACCACATACTTAGCATGGGAGAAGACTCAAGGGGCGCAGATGATGCCTTCACGCTTTGCGTTGTCTCATAAACTTATTTTTTAAAGGCTTGGTTGCAAACGTAGAAGGAGAAAACTAAGATTTACATATTTTTCTCGGTTAAATTTTTTATACTTAATATCAAGTTTTGTAATTACGGATTGACAATGAGCCAATGAGTCTCTTACTCGGATTCTTTGACGGGCCTCTCACTCGTGCCGACCGATTGAGAGATCAACGCGCACCGAAAAAGGCAGAAAAATTTGAGACTTGTTCGGCTGACACAACCATAGTATACGGACACATCACACACAAAATGGCCCAAGCTATGCCAGATTTGTCGAATGCCATCATGGCTCAAGACGAGATGGGAAATCCCTTCATCATCGTCAGAGACCAAGGCAACAAGCAGAGGAAACACGGTTTGGAAGCCACCAAGTCTCATATCTTGGCCGCTAGGGCAGTGGCTTCCATCGTCAAGACGTCTCTAGGCCCTCGTGGATTGGACAAGATTCTCGTCAGCCAGGATGGAGACATTACGATTACCAATGACGGAGCTACAATCTTGTCGCAAATGGACTTAGACAATGAGATCGCTAAGTTGTTGGTGGAGTTGTCCAAATCGCAGGATGACGAAATAGGCGACGGCACTACTGGAGTCGTTGTCTTGGCCAGTGCATTGTTGGACCAGGCTCTCGAACTCATCGAGAAGGGAATCCACCCCATCAAGATTGCTAACGGCTTTGATGAAGCGTGTAAGATTGCTATCGATGAGTTGAATGCCGTGGCCGACGAGATCAACATCTCGCATGAGTCTACTGACTCAAACTTATTGAAGGCGGCAAAGACATCTTTGGGTTCCAAGATTGTTTCTAAAGCACACAGTCACTTTGCGCAAATGGCGGTTGACTCTGTATTGGCCGTCGCCGATCTTGAGCGAAAGGACGTCGACTTCGAGTTGATCAAGATGGAGAGCAAAGTTGGAGGCGGTATCGAAGATTCCACTCTCATTAAAGGCGTTCTCTTGGACAAAGACTTTTCCCATCCACAAATGGTCAAGGAGATCAAGGACTGTAAAATCGCGATTTTGACGTGTCCATTTGAGCCTCCAAAGCCTAAGACTAAGCACAAGTTGGATATCTCCTCTGTCGAGGAGTTCAAAGTCCTACAAGAGTACGAGCAGAAGAAGTTTCAAGACATGATTCAGCAGGTCAAAGATTCTGGTGCAAATGTCGTGGCATGCCAGTGGGGTTTCGATGACGAGGCCAACCACTTGTTATTGACGAACAATTTGAACGCCATCAGATGGATCGGCGGTTCCGAGTTGGAGCTCTTGGCAATTGCCACCAATGGAAATATCGTTCCCAGGTTCGAAGACTTGTCTGCCGAGAAGTTGGGTAAGGCCGGTGTCATCAGAGAGCTCGAATTTGGTACTACAAGAGATCGGATGCTTGTCGTTGAAGACTGCTCAAACACCAAGGCAGTGACCTGTTTCATCAGAGGCTCGAACGAAATGATCGTTGCGGAAGGAATCCGTGCGTTACACGACTCCATTTGTGTTGTTCGTAACTTAATCAGAGACAACAGAGTCGTTTACGGTGGTGGAGCTGCTGAATTGGCGAGTTCGATTGCTGTGAGCGCCGCGGCAGATAAGCAGAAAGGCATTGACCAGTATGCTTTCAGAGCTTTTGCTACTGCTTTGGATCAGGTTCCTATGATTCTTGCTGAAAACTCCGGCTTGGACCCAATCGAGACACTTTCTGCTCTTAAGTCCAAGCAGATTCTCGAGAAGTCGTCTCAGTTGGGTGTGGACTGCTTGGGTAAGGGAACCAACGACATGAAGGAGCTTTTCATTATCGATCCTTTGATTGGCAAAAAACAACAGTTGTTGTTGGCTACACAGTTGACGAGAATGATTTTGAAGATTAACAACGTGATTATCAGCGGAAAGGACGAATACTAGGGAAGAAGAGGACTCACAAACTCACAAACCCCTATTTATACCTATAATGAATAAAAGAAAGTGATGCATCTTTTGCAAAGTAGTGTCGAGTAAGTTGATGTACATTCAAAGAGGTTTTTAAAGCTGCAGAATTTTGTGGTTTTCTCACTTGGCCACTGACTTAATGGCTCGCCGCAGCAGAATGCAAAGCGCGGTCGCCAGCAAAGGTAGTGCACACAGTGGCGGTTCCATAACCGGCTCCCCTTTTGTCGGGCCAAGACTCAGTTCATTATCCGATATCAATTGACTCGACAAGCACTAATTAAATATCAACAAAACCAACATGGCGTCTATGGGCACACCCGCCGTGGTTATGGATAATGGTACCGGCTTGACGAAGCTAGGTTTTGCCGGTAACGATTCCCCGTCATTTGTATTTCCCACCGCCATTGCGACGTCCACCAGTACCGGTAAGGGCGGCAAAGGCAGCGGCTCGGCAAACTCGTTTTTGAGCAACAAACGCGGTTTGGAAGACTTGGACTTTTTTATTGGCGACGAGGCGCTTTCTGCCGCTTCGGGGCCCAATTACTCTTTGTCTTATCCAATTAGACATGGCCAGATTGAGAACTGGGACCACATGGAGAGATTCTGGGAGAATTCGATTTTCAAGTACCTTCGGTGCGAGCCTGAAGATCATTACTTTTTGTTAACAGAGCCTCCTTTGAACCCTCCAGAGAACAGAGAGAGCACCGCTGAGATTATGTTTGAGTCGTTCAATTGTAGCGGATTGTACATTGCCGTCCAGGCCGTCTTGGCGTTGGCTGCATCGTGGACTTCTTCGAAAGTGCAGGACAGGTCCTTGACAGGAACAGTCATTGACTCAGGTGACGGTGTCACGCATGTCATTCCTGTCGCTGAAGGCTACGTCATTGGCGGTGCCATCAAAAACATACCTTTGGCCGGAAGAGATATCACACATTTTATCCAATCTTTGTTGAGAGACAGAGGTGAAGCCGATACGTCGTTACAGACTGCCGAGAAAATAAAGCAGCAATTTTGTTACGTGTGTCCGGACATGGTGAAGGAGTTCAAGAAGTTCGATCAGTATCCGCAAGAAAAATTCGCACAATACATTGTGGAGACAGTGGACAAGAAAAAAACGGTTGATGTTGGGTACGAACGATTCTTGGCTCCCGAAATATTCTTCAATCCCGAAATCTGCTCTTCTGATTACTTGACGCCTTTGCCTACGGTTGTTGACCAGGTTGTGCAGGCGTCGCCGATCGACGTGCGTAAAAAGTTATATAAGAACATTGTCTTATCTGGTGGGTCAACGATGTTCAAAGACTTCGGAAGAAGATTGCAAAGAGACATCAAGTCACTCGTCAATGAGAGAATTGAGTTAAGCGAGCAATTGAGTGGTGTCAAAAGCACGGGTGTGGATGTCCAGGTGATTTCCCACAAGAGGCAGAGAAACGCCGTCTGGTTCGGCGGGTCTTTACTCGCACAGACCGCCGAGTTCAAAAGTTATTGCTACACTAAACAGGACTATGATGAGTACGGCCCTAGCATTGTCAGAAACTTTTCTCTTTTCTCTGTGCCATAGTTTTTATACAAGAATAAACAGAAGTATTGCCTCGATTTAATTGGCTGCGCCGCGGAGGAAATCAAAGTCGCTTTATCCACTGGGTGCAAGATCTTGCGTGAGGCGTGCAAACCACACCCGTGCACCAATACAGTGGGACGAGGTCTTATCTCGTACAGCTGGCTCTGGATCTGATATCTCTGTTACGACTAATTCCACATCCTTGCACTTACACCTTTCTCGCAGTTCTTGAGACCTCATTAAACTCCAAGATGTCCACTTCGCAGCTGCAAATTGTGGATGGCGTGGCGTTGAACCAGATATTCGCAGGGTTGAAGCTGGCTACCGAGGACGAGCGGACCAAGTGTGCAATTGAGCTCAGAAACTTCTTGGCTACGATTGCTAGGGACATCACACCTGAGCAGTTCAATCGCTACAACAACGAAATAAATCGCACGATTTTTGATCTTTTACAGAGCAAAGATACCGTACAGACTCTAGGAGGCATAGCTGCACTTAATGCTTTAATAGATTTCGACAGCGGTGTTGGCGAAGAGAACGCGACGAAAACGGCACGGTTCTCGAACTACTTAAGCTCTTTGATTTTATCAAATGACATAAATATCATGAAGCAAGCAACACAAACTCTCGGAAAGTTGGCCACACCGGGCGGCACGTTGACGGGCGACTTTGTCGACTTCGAGGCCAAAAAGGCGATCGAGTGGCTACTGAGTGACAATCGTCAATACGAGAACCGCCGCCATGCTGCCATACTCATTGTCACAGCCCTTGCAGAGAACGCGCCGTTGTTGCTTCAGGGCTATGTTTCTCAAATTCTCGAGCATATCTGGATGCCATTGAAGGATCATAAACTCATCATACGAAACGATGCCGCTATCGCTTTACAGAAGTGTATGTCAATTATTTATTCTCGTGGCATCGATTCGAGGCTCAAGTGGATCCGCGTTTTGATCGACACGGCCTCACTGGTCCTAAACATTTCCTCGCCTGACCATTCAGATGCCAACGGCGGAGCTGTGACATCATACGGACTTACATCTGGTTCGGGCTCTCATTCTAATGATACAATTCACGGCGCTCTTTTGGTCTATCGCGAATTGGTCCGATACCATGACGATCCATACGTGAAATCCATGTTCGAGAGTATGTACGAAAATGTGACTTTGTACAAGAACCACAAACTGGCAATAATAAGGCAAGAGCTCACAACGATATATTCGTTGTTGTGCAGGGTGAATGTGGACCTCTTTGTTGAGAAATACTTGCATCGAACCTTGTACTTCTACTTGTCTCAATTGAAAAAATACAAGAATCAGAATACCGATACGATGAAAGCTGAAAAGAGTGCCATTTTGAAAAGCATTGGCTTGATTTCTTTGGAGGTTGGCAATCAGATGGCGACATATCTTGATGCAATTTTAGACAACATCAGGGATGGTCTTTCTCACCCATCAAACTCAGGCGTGCAGCAGATTTTCGCCAACGCGGTCTCATCAGGAGATGCGTCCTCCACTCACGCAATACCGCACTCCTCGTCTCTGCTGATTCCATCTAAGCATAGAGCTATGCGGAAAGACCTCGAGCCCGCGATCTTTGACTGTATTGGAAAGCTTTCCATAGCCGTCGGTCCAGCATTGACCAAACACTTGCAACGTGACATTTTGGACATGATGTTCACGAGTTGCACCCTTTCAGGGCCAATGCAAGATGTATTGCAGACCTTGATCAAAACCATACCGCCCCTCACCACGACGATCAACCTGAAGCTTCTCAATTTGTTGAGTTTGGTGCTCTCGGGGAAACCCTTTCAGCCGCCTGGCTCTCCCTATGGCTCTATCAAGATAAACGAATCTTCTGCTCGTGATTACCGGCTAATCATGATCTCGAGAGACACGGGCCTCAGCATCAGCAGCATTGTGGCCAATTCAGCCTTGTACTCTCATCATGATGACGCTATCATTGTTCAAGCTTTGGAAATGGTGGCATTCTTTGACTTCGAAAATTATCAGCTCAATGAGTTTGTCAGGTATTGCATTATCACTTACCTAGAGAGCAGTAGCCCAAAAGTTCGTCAGTCCGCTGTGTCAACATCTTGCAAAATTTTCATCAAAGACCCAATTTGCCATCAAACAAGCGTGAATGCATTGAATGCGGTCAATGATGTTGTCGACAAGATTCTATCTATAGCCATCACAGATCCTGTTGCTGACATCCGGCTCGAGTCGCTCAACTGTCTAGGAAAAGCCAGTAATTTTGATCCGCAATTATCACAAGCAGACAACGTGAAGCACCTCTTTGTCGCACTCAACGACGAAAACTTTGACATAAGGAAAGCGGCTATTAAAATCTTGGGACGTTTGTCTACAATCAATCCAGCATACATCGTGCCCTCATTGAGAAAAACTCTCATTCAACTATTATCGAGATTGGAGTATGCTAACACTAGTCGAAAAAAGGAAGAGACGGCAACAATTTTGGCGTTGTTGATTGCAAACTCCACCGAGTTATCACGCCCTTACATCAAGCCTATAGTTGAGACCTTACTACCCAAAGCAAAAGACGCCAGTTCCTCTGTTGCTGCAAGCGCCATATATTGTTTGGGCGAGGCTGCAATTGTAGCCGGCGAAGATATGAAGCCATTTCTTGCAGATTTGATGCCCCTCATCTTGGAAACTTTTCAGGACCAGAGCTCTTCTTTCAAGCGTGATGCAGCTTTAAAGGCATTAGGGCAGATTGCAAGCTCACTGGGATACGTCATACAGCCTTTGCTCGACTATCCACAGCTTTTAGGAATGCTCGTGGGAATATTAAAGCTGGAATCCTCTCCACATATCAGGCGCGAAACCGTGAGGTTGTTGGGAATTTTGGGTGCGTTGGATCCCTACAAGCATAGGGAGGTAGAGCAAAGTTCACACAAGGTACCGGATGAACAGAATGCACCTCCCGTTGACATCGCATTGCTTATGCAAGGAATGTCTCCCTCGAACGAAGAATATTACCCGACTGTTGCTATCAACAATCTCATGAGAATTCTCAAGGATCTGTCATTGAGCACGCATCACAATAAGGTGATTCAGGCGGTTATGTATATTTTCCAGACCTTGGGATTGCGCTGTGTGTCATTTCTTCCCCAAATCATTCCTGGAATGATTAAGGTGATGCACAATTGCCCTGCCAGCATGCTCAAGTTCTATTTACAGCAGCTTGGAGCTTTGATTCAGATTGTCAAACAGCACATACGGCCTTTTTTGCCCAGCATATTCGAGGTTGTCAAGGAATTTTTTCACTCATCCACTCATCTCAATATCAAAGTCACTATCACACATTTGATAGAATCAATATCGCGTGCTTTGGAAGGGGAGTTTAAGATGTATTTGTCTGATATATTACCTCTCTTGCTCGATCTAATAGAGGAAGATAAGTCCGTCGAGCGAGAGCCGTCCATTCATGTGTTGCGAAGTTTTGTTGTTTTTGGCAACAACATCGAGGAGTATGACCACGTCATAATACCCACTGTCGTGAAAATGTTCGAGATTGGGCCTATCGTGTTGCGGAGATACGCAATTGAGACTGTGGGTAAGCTTTCCAGAAATATATCGTTGAATGACATGTCCTCTAGGATCATTCATCCGTTGTTACGCGTCTTACGTCAAGATAATGAGGAACTTGCGCAAGCGGCGATGAACACTTTTTGTTGCTTAGCTGTGAGCATGGGCCAGGAATTTGTTGTTTTTATTCCAATCGTCAAGAAGGTTCTTCTCCGGCAGAAGTTGCACTCCGCCCTTTTTGATCTGTTGGTGTCAAAATTACTCAGTGGAGATCCTCCTCCAGCAAATCTCAACATTTACAACGACTATGACACACATGTCACACATTTTGATGTTCCTGATATTGACATGCCTTCCAAAAAACTACCTGTGAACCAAGCAGCATTGAAAGCAGCTTGGGATTCTTCTCAAAGAAACAACACAAAAGAAGATTGGCAAGAATGGATTGCACGATTGAGTAAGGAGTTGCTCAAGCAAAGTCCATCTCATGCTATCAGAGCATGCGCGGGACTTGCCTCAGACTATCACCCGCTCGCAAAGGACTTGTTCAACTCCAGCTTTGCGTCTTGCTGGAGCGAGTTGTACTCTCAGCATCAGGAAGAGCTTATTGAGTCTCTTTGCATTGCATTGTCAGCTCCAAACAACCCTCCAGAGATTCATCAGATTTTGTTGAACTTAGCAGAGTTTATGGAGCATGATGATAAGTCTTTGCCTATTGCTATCACTACCTTGGGACAGTATGCACAGAGGTGTCACGCGTATGCTAAAGCTTTGCATTACAAGGAGTTGGAGTTTTATGAGGAACCCACGACGCCCACGATTGAATCCTTAATAAGCATAAACAATCAGCTCCAGCAATCAGACGCGGCTGTGGGAATATTGAAACATGCTCAATTGCACCATGACTTGCAACTAAAAGAGACATGGCACGAAAAATTGCAGAGATGGGATGACGCTTTGAAGGCTTACAACGAGAGAGAAAAACTTGAGCCAGACAACATGGAGGTAATAATGGGCAAGATGAGGTCTTTACATGCTCTCGGAGAGTGGGATCAGTTATCAGAATTGGCTCAAAAGAAATGGAGTTCTTCTACGAGTGATATCAAGAGAAATGTCGCACCCCTTGCCGCCGCAGCAGCTTGGGGCTTGGGCCAATGGGACAGGATGGACGCTTATATAAGAGTGATGAAGCAGGAGTCTCCGGACAAGGCCTTTTTTAGTGCAATCTTGAGTCTCCACCGAAACAACTTTGAAGAAGCGTCAAATCATATTCTCAATGCTAGAGACTTACTTGTCACCGAGATTACAGCTTTGGTGAGTGAAAGTTACAATAGAGCTTATGGCGTGGTCGTGAGAGTTCAAATGTTAGCCGAGTTGGAGGAGATAATCAAATACAAATGCTTGCCACAAGGGTCCGAGAAACGTGCTTTGATGCGCAAGACTTGGAACACCAGACTCTTGGGTTGTCAGAGAAATGTCGATATTTGGCAAAGAATGTTGAAAGTGAGAGCTCTTGTCATCAAACCTAAACAGGACATGGACATGTGGATCAAATTTGCGAATCTTTGCCGCAAGTCTGGAAGATTCAATTTGGCCGAGAATTCGCTCAATAACTTGCTAGAAGGTGGCTCCTCGGACTCCTCATCCAGAGCACCGCCTCAAGTCGTCTATGCTCAATTGAAATACATGTGGGCCAAGGGTCAAGGCAAGGAAGCTTTGAGACATTTGGTGGATTTTACAACCCGCATGTCACAGGATCTTGGCTTGAATCCCAATGACTTGATCACTCAACCAGTTCCGATTGATGGTCCGGGTATTCCGAAACATGTGGAGGAGTATACAAAATTACTTGCAAGATGTTTTTTGAAGCAAGGGGAATGGCAAATTGTTTTGAACAACAACTGGAGAACGGAAACGTCAGAGATCATCCTCGGTGCTTTTCTTCTCGCGACTCACTTCGATAGTAAATGGTACAAAGCGTGGCATAACTGGGCCTTGGCTAACTTTGAGGTCATATCTCTCCATTCACTGGGAAATGGCAGGAAAACTTCGAACGTGTTGGAGCAGAGTGACTCTAGAGACAACCAAATTCAACAACTGCAAATAATCTCGGTTGAGCTCGTGCAACGACATGTTATACCTTCAATCCAAGGATTTTTCCACTCGATTGCCTTGTCGAGTTCAAACTCACTCCAGGACACATTGCGTTTACTTGCACTATGGTTCAAATTCGGAGGGATTCCTGAAGCAGCTCAGGCAATGGCAGACGGATTCAGCATGGTAAAGATTGATAACTGGTTGCAAATTGTTCCACAATTAATCTCCCGTATTCATCAGCCCAATCAGATAGTGAGCAGATCGTTGCTAGGTTTACTCACAGACCTTGGCAAAGCGCATCCACAGGCTTTAGTCTATCCTTTGGCCGTTGCCGTAACTTCTGAATCAGTGAGTCGAAAGAAAGCTGCTCTTTCCATTATTGACAAAATGAGAACACACTCGGCAACACTCGTCGAACAGTCAGAATTGGTAAGTCACGAACTCATCCGTGTTGCTGTGCTTTGGTTGGAGCAATGGTATGAGGGGTTGGAAGATGCTTCTAGACTTTTCTTTGGCGAGCACAACACTGAAAAGATGTTTGAGGTGCTTGATCCTCTTCACAGAATGCTTCAAAAGGGACCTGAAACGATGAGGGAGGCTTCTTTCAATAATGCATTTGGAAGAGAGCTTGGAGACGCCTATGAGTGGGTCTTGAACTACCGACGGACGAAGGATATCACCAACTTGAACCAGGCTTGGGATGTGTACTACAACGTGTTTCGAAAAATTAGTAGACAGTTACCTCAACTCCAAAGTTTGGAATTGCTGTTTGTGTCTCCCAAATTGGAAGAGGCATACAACTTGGAGCTAGCTGCCCCTGGAACATATCAAGCAGGGAAACCTATTGTCCGAATCATGAAGTTTGACCCGACATTTACAGTTATCTCCTCTAAACAGAGGCCAAGGAAGCTTGTGTGCAAAGGTAGCGACGGAAAAGACTATCAGTATGTTCTCAAGGGACACGAGGACATCAGACAGGATAATTTGGTCATGCAATTGTTTGGCTTGGTAAACACCCTTCTCGTGAACGACACTGAGTGCTTCAAAAGACATTTGGATATTCAGCAATTCCCGGCGATTCCGCTTTCTCCCAAGGTGGGCTTATTAGGCTGGGTGCCAAATAGTGATACGTTTCATGTGCTCATTCGAGAGTACAGAGAGTCCAGGAAAATTTTACTCAACATAGAGCACAGAATTATGCTACAAATGGCACCTGACTATGACAGTTTGACTATATTGCAAAAAGTCGAAGTCTTCACTGGCGCTTTAGACAACACTAGGGGTCAGGATTTGTATAAGGTGCTTTGGCTCAAGTCAAAATCATCGGAAGCTTGGCTCGACAGAAGAACCACATACACCAGGTCTTTGGCTGTCATGTCCATGGCTGGCTACATTTTGGGGTTAGGTGACAGGCACCCGTCTAATTTGATGCTTGATCGCTTCACAGGCAAAGTGGTTCACATTGATTTTGGAGACTGTTTCGAGGCTGCAATTTTGCGAGAGAAATATCCAGAGAAAGTTCCCTTTAGACTCACAAGGATGCTCAACTATGCCATGGAGGTTAGTGGCATTGAAGGATCTTTCCGTATCACATGTGAACATGTCATGAGGGTTCTCAGGGCCAACAAGGAATCCTTGATGGCAATTCTAGAGGCATTTGCGTACGACCCTTTGATTAATTGGGGGTTTGACTTTCCACCAAAGGTACTTGCCGAAGCAACGGGAATCAGAATCCAGCAACACAATACCAGCGAGTTGCTCAAAAAGGGTGAAATAGACGAAGAGGAAGCTCAAAGGCAATACAAGCAAAACGCGCTTGAAGTGCGAAATGCAAGAGCGGCTCTTGTTCTCAAGAGAATCACAGACAAGCTTACGGGGAATGACATAAAAAGATTGAAAGGCTTGGATATACCGACGCAGGTAGATAAATTGATTCAGCAGGCAACCAGTGTCGAGAATCTTTGTCAACACTATATTGGGTGGTGCTCTTTTTGGTAGGACAGTGGCAATTGGGTAACAAAAAGAAAAAAATAAAAAGTATTTCATTAGTGTACAAAATTTATGCAATTTTTTTGGAAGCGCTTGTGAAGCCAGCTCCCTTGATGGAAATGGTCATGTAGTCTCCCTGAAGCTCATCTTCGTTATCCTTCAAAAAAGCTTCTGTTCCGAAGATCAGCTTTATATCTCTCAAGTTCCAAATGAGATCCTCATCGATTTGAGCTTTGTGTACTTGAACTCTTCCAACATCCTCCTTGCCAATTGCCATGTAAGCCAATGCAAGTTTGAGTTGATTTCTTCCGAAGCAGCTTGATTTCACGAGCTCATCGAGAAGCTGATAAGCGACAGTCTCTCCCAAGTCTTCAGGTAGGGATCCCGCAGCACCATTTCCCTCTGCGAAGATTCTCCAGCCCTTTTTAGACTCTGCCACTAAAGTTACGCCAAATCCAGGCGACTTTCCGGAATTCTCTCCACGCCAAACGTCAGCAGTGATGTTGACCTCAATGCCCGTGGGCTTGAAGACAGCTCTGGCACTATCGATAATCCTGTTCACCATCGAGGGAGACACCCTGGCACAGAAAGCAACACCTCTGATGGCAGACATCTTGGGGGTGTCGAGAGCATGAATGGTGAGTGGCTGAGCAATGAGGGAGTTGCAAATGAAGTGCACTTCTCCGCCGCCCAAAGGTGGACATCCTCTCTTTAAGATGTGCAACTCGACTTCTCGCACGCCAAATTTCTCCATCACTGGGATAAGACCCCACTTGATGGCTTCAATACCCGCGTCTTTCGATGTATCAGAAGAGGTCAATCCTTTGAGAATTATGGAGAACTTATTTTTCGAAAAGGGTGCGAGGTAAAGTAGCGGCTCCAAGAAGTATCCGATGGGCTTGTTGCCAGAACAAGTGTGTGTCAATTGTCCACCGATAATTATTCCAGGCCTGTAGATGACGGTGGTACCCGTGTAAGAAATTTCAATATGAGAGCCGTTGGTGACTGCCTCTAAGAGACGCAAGAAAGAGACTTCATGATCTCTAAGACCAGGATTCATATCATTTGACCGGATTTTAGAGATTCGAATATGGGTTCCTGCCAATGTGGCAAGTACTAAACGAAATCTAAAATTTCTCTCCCCTTCGAAATTTATAAGTTTGTTCGTTGACATTGCGTGGTATAGTTACTTCTGTATGTGATTTTTCGTGAGATGAGCATCTCAAGCGACCTACGTCTTCTGTGTAGGAGATCGAGCGGTGGGGCAATTCATCAGGTGTGCCCAATCAAGAATCTCCCAACGATTTCCAGCTTTCGAAAGATGACAACCAGTGAAATTCTACTTACCCCGTTATCTAATCCAGACATGAAAAGACCATATTATATTGTGTTCGACGAATGGTGGGTGCATTTAAACGGTGTGAGTTCGCAACCAATTGCTTTCACTAATTCAGTGATGGCAATTTGGACAAAAGAGACAAGCGAGAAAAAGAGTTCACCAAACTGCTCACGAGCACCTCCAATCACGAATATCCTGGGGGTCATGTCCCTCACGAAATAGGGCATTATCACGGGCGTTGCGTGTGCGTGATTAGTCTCAACTACAAATGCACTATTGCGATACACAGATCAGAGATGTGACAAGGAACACATCGAGATCTTTAGTTTTTCAAATCTAGCTTGCCAAACGACGTTCCAGGTAAAGCAATTCAACGCCATTGACGGCTGAAAAAGTATGTGCAGACAGATCAGAATTGTCACCACCGACAAGTCATGATCAGCGCGCCGGCGCTTGATGTGCTGCTTTATCGTGCCACGCACGACCCTTGTCAACATACTGCGCGTGCTCTCCCAGCAAATGGAGGATACAAACGACGATAGAATCCCCAACTGCTCTTGCCCTCTGACCACTTCTTCCAGAAATTACACAGGCACTTGTGTCGCAAACTACCACTCAAAATCAATTAATTGCTGTCGGCCCATGGCAATGAATGCAGGCGCAGACGCCGGCGCGAAGAACCCGAATAAGCGTCCCTCCGAAGACATTGCCGCTGTCAATGGTGAGGGAAAAAGAGTGAAGACTGAGTATCTGCAAGATGACCCAGCATTAGAAAATCTTTTCGCTCCTCTTCCTTTCGAAACCAAAGGCGAATTTGCAAGCCTGGACTTTCCAGTTGACGCTACGGGTGATTTGGAGTTGCCTGACTTCCTCTCACAAAGATCAGCCACTGGCAATGATCACGGCTCCAGACCAGCAACACCAGATGTGGCTTCAGGCAAAAACACAAATAATGGATCCCTTAACGCGCATATGAGCTCTCCGGCGCCTATTACAGCTGCCAATGGTCAGAATTTATACACGCCCACGGCTGCAAACTTAACACGAGCTGAATCCACAGGAAACTTTGCTGAACAGGCTGCCGGCGGCAATGCGGGGCCCTCTCCGCTTTATCAGAATACATCCCAACTGGGAATAGCTCCCACATACGCTTATCAAAAGTCTGCCACTGGAAGCTTCCCCAATCAGTACCGACCGGCCGTGAATGCCACCGGGTCTCCAGCGGGTTTCAAACCGGGTATGCGATTTGATCCAAAGCGTAGCTTTCCAATGCATACATCTATGTCGTCACCTATGGTACCGATGGCAGGCTCTGGCATGGGTTCCAGCTACGCAGGAACTCCGAACGCACATGATAAGGATAAGGCGGAGGATCCCTCAAAACTTAACGACGCGCTTGCAGCCGCCGGTGTGGATATCCAGCGTGAAGAAGAATTGCTTTCGACTAACTACAACCGAAGCGCTCTCAGTCTCCACCAGCAGCAATTGGCCAATAGACAAAGACAGACGCACGGGCAGTTACATGCTTTTCTACATCCCTATCATATTGCATTATTCATGAACCGTATTGCGCGCGAGAATGGTGTCATTCAAAATTTTATGATCGATCCAGAAATGTTGGATTTAATGTCCAGCGCATGCAAGGAATGGCTTTCTGACATTGTGACTAAGACCGTGGCCTTGGCCAAACACAGAAGGCGTGGGATACCTGCGTTCAACCCAAAAAATAAAGCTAATGGGAAGCAAAAAGCAAGTCCCCCGGCTCAGCGCTCCGAGGTCTCAAAAGAGCTTCGAAATTTGGCTCTCAGACAGAAAGAGTTGGAGGAGCGAAGGGTGGCGAAAAGAGCGCTTTTGGGACTCGAGAAAAGCGACGAGGTGGCGCCCGACTCAGCGAACAAAGCAGGCGCAGAGGAAACACTACACAGAGCGGCAAATGCCACCGCGGCCATGATGACGATGAATCCTTCGCGGAAGAAGTATTCATGGATGACTTCTGGTGCCGGCAATACTGGCGATGAAAGCAAAAGCAATGGAAATAAGGATCCAAGCTCTAAGCAAAGCTCCCTCATATCTGCTCGCGGAGATAATGGTTTGCGATTCAGAGAAATTCGTACCGGTAATATGATATCTTCTAAAGACTTGCTCGGTGTTTTGGAGGACGAGCGCGTGGGAACGTCAAAGGCAGTGGTGAAAGGATATGCAAGATTGAAGGATTAATATTATAGTCTAGTAATAAAAATCAAGCACGTAACGTTTTTTTGGCTAACTCCGCTTCCAAGCCCGCCAGAGCTTTTAGAGTCATAAGAGCCAATTTAAAGTGTGATCCAAAATGTCGTGAAACAATATGCGCGAAGTCGCGACAACCTTCCTTTGTTTACACAACATATGAGTTCTCGACGGACCCAAACCTTGTATTGATCATCGACAAATTACAACAGAAGTCAACCTAAATTTTTCATTATATTGCAGACCTCAGTTGTTTTCGTACATAGAGTTTTCTGCTTTCCAGGTTTTTTGACTAAATCCACTCAATCACACAACAGACACTAGATTTGTGATCAGCGGCTGATAATGGACTTCACGCTTTCAACCTATTATAACGCCTTTGATGTTGAAAAAGACTACGACTACGAGGCTCAAGGCTTTGAGTCTAAATTGCCGTCAGTGACTTCGCAGCTAGCCCATTCTACCGACGCAATCTGCAACAATCCAGAACTTCTTGAGGAGCTAATAGATATGGTTCATGGGTTTCCCCATCTCTCCAACCCACACAAGCGCCAGCTCACGTACTTGATCTCTTCGTCCCTAGTATCCGCGTGCCAGCAGGGAAAAATTGTCATGGATCAAGCTGACTTCAATGAGAGTGTTGACCAGGTGAAAGCAGAGCTAGAACGATACGGGTACTTGATGTTTGTTTTGATTTGTTTTCTAGGCAAAGAGGATTTTCCGAGTAGTACGGGCTCGCTTAAGCAAAGGCAGACACTGGAAAAATGGACATCAAACTGTTCACAGGTTGAAGAAATCTTGGAGGCCATGACATCCGTCTTGCACGTACCTCTTGCCAAAGTCTTCGTCACAACACCGGAGCGAGTGCAATTTCTCGAGATGTTCATGCGCCCTATTTTCCATTTAATGGAGCATCCTGATCGAATGAAAGTTGCTTCAATAAAGATTTTGATGTTCAGAAACGTAAGCTTGGCCGTGGTGAACCATTCCATCGGGTCAGTGGTTCAGAATTCTGTGTTGCAGGCATTGAATTACTACGTGCATTTATCAACATACATGGCGGAACTTCTACACTTTCTCAACACTAAGTTTGAGCACATTGCGCTCACAGAAGACTTGTTGCGAGAGATTAGTCTGCTTGAATTCAACTCGAACGACTCAAATGGTCCGAAGTCGATCTCGGAGTTTCTCATCAAACTTTCGGAATTGAGCCCTCGCTTGATCTTGAAGCAAATGGCGTCAACATCTCAATTACTTGATAACAGCAATCAGTCCTTGCGATGCTCAGTTGTCGAGACATGTGGCAACATCGTGGTGGATATTTTGAAGTCAGAAAATGAGGCCTTGGAAGCTAGCGATGATGTTTCGGCAAACAGTGCTCTGCAGATAAATGGGCTTCTCAATCTCCTTGAAGAGAGATTTTTGGATCAAAATCCATATGTGCGTACAAAGGCTATACAAGCCATGAAGAAAGTCTGCTCTTTACCCGTGAAGATACCTAAGAGAAGGCACTCCGTTATGTTGATCGCTGTGCGATCCCTTGGAGACAAAAGCACTTTGGTGCGACGTAACGCAATCAAGTTGATGTACAATTTGCTCATGTCACATCCTTTCTCGGCTATTCACGGCACACAACTTGATTACGACGTATGGGAATTGCGTCTCAAAGAGGCAGAGGAAGAACTTCAAAAGATTCTTCCCGATATCTCGGCACGACCCAAAGCAACTCATACAGACGCTGAAGGACGGCGCTGCGAAGACGACATGGAAGTTGACCACGCCGAAAGCACACACACTGGTGGAGAAACTGGTCAAGAACTCGACGAAGAAAGTTCCGACTCAGGTTCTGAAATCGACCCTGATGAATTCAATACCTCGATTAGGGAGCAAGCTGAACTGCTTCCCGAGCCAGCTGTAATCATCAAGGCAAAGCTCACGGTCCAGTATTACCAGGATGCATTAGAATTCATTAGGGCAGTGCAAGATGGGACGTCCATCACAGCCAATCTCCTTTTCTCGCGGAATAGAAATGAGGTACTAGAATCGATGGACTTTTTGGTTCTCGCTGACGCATGTGCTGTCAAGAATGCCCCACAAGGAATCCGTCGTATGTTGCATCTTGTTTGGATGAAGGGATCCTCTGATGAAGGCAAATCCATATCATCGCATCTCGTTGACTGCTACAAAGAGCTCTTCTTGACCGCACCACCGCATGCCACGGCATCCCAAACAGCTGTTCTTTTCGCCAAAAACTTAATTGGCTTGACTGTTTCGGCTTCGGTTGCAGACTTGGCGTCTTTGGAGAAGCTTTTGTGTCTCATGTACTCGTCCAAACTCATACACGGAGAAATAATCAAAGTATTGTGGTTGATCTATAGTAAAGCAGGCACGAGTGACAAAGACTACTCTGATGACTTCACACACGGGGCGATTCAAATCTTAGGAATGTTGGCAGCAGCAGATCCCAAGATTGTCCAATTGGGGATGGAATCCCTCATTCGCGTCGGTTTGGGTGAAACTGGGAAGAACGACATGGTTCTCTGCAAACACACGTGTGCGACTATACTGAGGGTAATCTCTCTGTCGCAAAAGTTGGGAGAAAAAAACAAGTTTCCCGAAGAAGACGACGTTCTTAAAGGCTTGACCGAGGTTTTGTTGCTATTCACGGAAAACAATGATTGGTTTGGTGTCGCAGAGCTGTCTTTGACTGCAATCTTCAAGATCTCTCCAGAGCCTCAGGAAGTATGTTCTCGGGCGTTGACAATGAAGGCTAATCAGGTATTTCAGCAGCTTGCTCCAGGTAAGCAGCAAACTGTCGCCCTTTCACAATTGCTATTCATCGTTGGCCATGTGGCCATTAAAACAATTGAGCACCTCGAGAAGCTTGAGACACAATTCAAAAAGCTTAAGCACGAGTCTGAAGGAAAGAAGACGGGAGACGATGATGAGGACGGAAAGAATGAGTTAGAGTTGATAGGTGGATCTTCGGAAGATGATTTCACTGATGCAGTCATTTTTATCAAGGAAGCAGAGCTACTCTACGGCGATCAATCAATTTTGAAGAGGTTTGGCATGTTGGCAAAAGAGATATGCTCGAACAATCAATCGTATCCTAATGAAGGTCTCCAGAGATCAGCCGTACTCTGTATGGCCAAACTCATGTGTGTTTCTTCGAAGTTTTGCGAGGAAAACCTACCCCTCCTCATAACGATCATGGAAAAGTCTCCTGATCCTATCATTCGGTCAAATTGTGTGCTAGGCCTAGGGGATATGGCCGTGTGCTTCAATAATTTGGTCGACGAGAACACAGATTTTCTCTATCGCCGTCTCACTGATGAGAATATAATGGTACAAAGAACCTGTCTTATGACCGTAACGTTTCTAATTTTGGCAGGACAGGTGAAAGTCAAGGGCCAGCTTTCTTCAATGGCGAAGTGCCTTGAAAACCCAGATCAGGGCATCAGCGACATGTGTCGGCTTTTCTTCACTGAGTTAGCCACAAAGGACAACGCGATCTACAATGGGTTCATTGATATATTCAGTGGACTTTCGAACGACCCAACTCTCGAGAAAGAGCCCATGAAAAGAATAGTCAAGTTCTTGGTTGGATTTATTGAAAAGGAAAGACACCAGAAACAGCTTTCCGAGAAGCTTTTGGTTCGGTTGATGAAATGCCAGTCCGAAAGTGAGTGGAACGATGTTGCTTTTGTATTGAACACGATTCCATATAAAAACGAGAGCATTGCGCAGGCTTTGGAAGAAGGCTTTAAGATGGTTCTGGCTAGAAATTAGTTATTCATTGACTAATAATTCAAAACCTTTTAATCATGCACACCACAATTAACATGAAAAAGTTATCCTCAGATGTAGAAGAGTCCAAATTTTAGTTGGCACAGATTCACAAGTTTCTGACATAAAGCATGTGCTTGCTGGAGTGTTCCCTGCCAGATTGCGATTTTGCTTCAGTTATCACACCTCACGATGCGCTAACAAATCGCACTGTGCCAGTACTTCCGTCATATCGTGGGGAAGATATCACTCTCATTTATTGACTCTCCCAGAATGCTTTCCAAATTGCAAGAGGCTATTTCGGCCTTACTGGCAGCCGCAGGGATAGATGAGGCAAGCTTCAAAGTGCTTTTTTGTACCCTCTTGTCCTTTCCTTTTAGTTGGGTATTCAAACGTTTGCCGGACCAGCGGTACACTTTGAAAAACTCATATGTCATAGGTGTATCCGCCTTCTATATCTTCGGAATTTTAAATCTCCGGTCCGGACTTGTTACACTTTTACTTTCCAGCACCGGTTGCTACTTTATCACACGTTACTTGCGGACCAGCCTGATGCCGTGGGTGAACTTTTTGTTCTTGATGTCTCACTTAGCGTACAGTCATTTCAGCACCCAGTTCTTCAAAACCTATGACAGCAAGGTAATTGACATCACTGGCGCACAAATGGTGATGGTGATGAAACTATCCGCGTTCGGTTGGAACGTTTACGATGGCAAGAGAAAGACTTCCCCCTCTGACTACACTCAATCCCGAGCAATCAAGAAACACCCTAACATTCTTCCGTATTTCGGCTATGTGTTTTTCTATCCTTCATTGTTGACTGGGCCCGCTTTTGACTATGTTGATTATGACAAATTCATACACGGCTCGTTGTTTGACGATGTTCCCGATCAAAAGAGGCCAGGCAAGCGAAAGCGGAGGATTCCAAGAAGTGGCCTTCAAGCTCTCAGCAAAACTTTACAGGGTTTGTTTTGGGCGGGCTTGTGCTTGCAAGCTCCAAAGTGGGTCACGTTGGATCACGTCTTCAGCAAGAGGTTTGTCCTGGAGCACGGCTTTTTCTATAGAATACTCTATTTGTGGGTGCTTGGAATCTCACATAGACTTAAGTACTACACAATCTGGCAAATAGCGGAAGGTGCTTGTATCTTGTGTGGCATCGGGTACAACGGCTATGATGAAGAGACAAAGACTTTCAAGTGGAACAGAGTGCAAAACATTGATCCATGGAGCTTCGAAACGGGTCAGAATGTGCATAGGTGCCTCGAAGTGTGGAATATGAACACCAACAAGTGGTTGAAGCACTATGTTTATACCAGGATTGCAAGGCCAGGCAAAAAGCCAGGCTTCAAAAGCACCCTCTTCACATTTGCCACAAGCGCCTTCTGGCATGGCACCAGACCTGGATACTACTTAACATTTGTCTTGGGTGCATTTATTCAAACGATCGGAAAAATATATCGCCGCAATTTCCGCCCAATGTTCATGGAGGCCGATGGCAAGACACCAAAGCCTTCGAAAAGGCTTTATGATATCGTGTGTTATTTTGTTACGCAATTGACATTTGGATTCGTGTGTCAACCCTTTGTGATTTTGGATTTTCGCCAGTCTCTTTACTGCTGGATGACTGTCTACTTTTACATCCCAATTGGTATCTTCCTCACTTTGGCTGTTTTCAAAGGTCCGTACAAGAGCAAGGCTGAGGCGTTCTGTCGGTCGAGATTTCCACAGGTCAAGCCACTTGCGGCCAAACCAAGCTTGAATAGGCATGAGTCTCAGAGGGTGACTCAGGCCGTCGAAAAGGCTTTATCAGAACGGAACGATACGGAGGTGTTTGGGGTGCCTCCCATCGATGTCTTGGAGGGGGCTACCAAAGAAGATTTAGAGGAGGAACTTAGAGAGGTGTCCGAAGCATGGCAGTCGTTCCGGGGCCGTAGAGGTTCCTTCAGCGAAGATATGGATGGTTTGAGGGATGCCTACAACAACTTCACCAGCGAAATCAACGACATCTTTCAAGCAAAGAAGGTCGAAGTGCAAACGAAAGCAAAGTCCGAGTGATTCATGTCATCAATAATAAATATACTTCACAAAAACCAATTTCATTACTGTTCAGGTATGTAGAATTACGGGGTGTTGGATTTCGCGGCTAGTCTCGATCAGCTGCTGACATTCTGCCGGTCTAGATGCGGCTTCGGATTTATGACGCCACCAACGCACCTCATTATCTCGGTTGTTTAAATCAGTCAAGACAGAGATATATTGAGATTATGCAATATTTTCGTAGTTCAGAACTTATGCACTGCAGACTTGTCTATGAAAAATTTACGACAGACTTGGTTTTGTCATCCAACTATAAAACAGCCCTGTGGCGCATGCGCTTATTTAGCAAGCCGTGCGTCGCTAACCTTGCTCCTACATGTCGCAACTGGCGTCTCGCATCTTATATATGTTGCTCGTATCTCCGCGGATCTCAAAATTGATTCCCACAAATTCTTCACACAACTAGACAAAAGACGCAAGTTCTCATCTAATATGATTCGTGCAGCTAGCTCTCTTTCAAATGGGGCTCTTCGCGCTAATAGCGTGCTTCTGAGAGCCTATTCGACAGGCAAGGCGCCCACTGGAGTGGTTTTCATGAATATGGGAGGGCCAGCAAAAAGCTCAGAGACATACGATTTTCTCAATAGGCTCTTTTCCGACAAAGACTTAATTCCATTGGGTCCATTTCAAACCTTCACAGCCAAGTTCATTGCGCGTCAGAGAACCGGGTCTGTGGCAGAAAAATACGACGAGATTGGCGGCGGATCGCCCATTAGATACTGGTCTGAATACCAATCCGAGAGAGTATGCAAGAGACTCGACGAAATTAGTCCAGACACGGCACCGCATAAGCCTTACGTGGCGTTCCGGTATGCCAAGCCTTTGACCGAAGACATGTTGGAACAAATGAAAAAAGACGGTGTCACGCGTGCGGTGGCCTTCTCACAGTACCCACAATGGTCCGCGTCGACGTCCGCCTCGTCCATGCACGAGTTGTACCGCCAGACGCAGATTGTTGACCCGGAGAGATCGATTCTGTGGTCGATGATTGACAGGTGGCCCAAGGACAAGTGTTTGGTGAATCCATTCGCGAAGCTTATCCAGGAAAAGCTCGACGAGTTCCCTGCCGAGGACAGAGACAAGGTTGTTATCTTGTTCTCAGCACACTCATTGCCCATGCAGATTGTCAACCGAGGTGACTCGTACCCCGCTGAGGTGGCAGCTTCGGTTTACGCGGTGATGGAAAAGTTGAACTTCAGCAACCCATACAGATTGGTGTGGCAGTCGAAGGTGGGACCAAAACCTTGGTTGGGTGCGCAGACTGACAAAGTTGTGCAGAAGTTGGAGTTAAGCGAGAACATCAAGGGACTTGTTTTGGTGCCCATTGCGTTCACGTCAGACCACATCGAAACTTTGCATGAGTTGGACATTGAGTTACAGGAAGAGGTGAAACACCCTGAGATGATCAAGAGGGCTTCTTCGTTGAACGACAATGAGGAATTTATCTCCGGGTTGGCCGACTTGGTGAAGAACCATCTAGAGTCGGGTCAGCTCTACTCAAAGCAGTTAGAGTTGGATTGGGAATTGAGTAAGCAGTTTACTTCCAGAACATTTTCCCACCCCAAAGAATTGTTCGGCGACCACTCAAAGAATGCCAAAAAGGATTAAGCATGATTCAAATTACACTTTACAAAAGACTGTCTGGCCATTTAGATTGCGGCCCCTTTTATCTTGTATTTAGCTAAAAAGTTAATCCGAATCCTCATCATCGTCTTCAGGATCAAAAAGATCCAAGTCGAGAGTAGCTGCTGATTTGTTGGAGGGTTCTTTCGAAATAGGAACTGCTCCATTTTTCGGTGCCGCGCTGGTTTTTGGCGCATCCCCGTTGACAGTTAAACCTTCCACGTCCTCCATTTCCACGTCTGCATCTGAGGGAACAGGCAGAGATATGCGATCGTCCTGTTGGGTTCCTATTTCGGCCTGTATAAGTTCATCTGGTCTAATGGAGGCTGTAGCTAGCATGCCTCGCCGCAAGGCATCCTCCGCGGGCCAGACGTAGTTATTGGGGTGTATGAACAGAGACAGAACCGTGGCCGGTGCTCTAGAAAACTTTGCAAGCTTCATGGCGTAATCAAGCACAGTTTGAACATCTACGCTATGAAGACCCTCTGCTTCGTCATGGCACGCAGGCAATTTCGGGAGCCTTCTGAGTTTCGCTCGGCACGATAGTAGCTCTTTCAATATTGTTTTCAAATGTGAGTCAAGCTCGGCACTAACTTCCGTGAGGGCATGCGATTCTGCGCCCAATTTATGATGCAGATGCAAAAGTCCGAGTTCCTGAGATACCTCGCCGTCGATGTCTATTAAACGCTTCACTTCTGCCACTAGGTCTTCCTCCTTGAATGATGAAATGGACTGAGAGAGCTCGCTTAAGACAGCCTCGAACTCTCGAAGTTTCTCCACGATGGATACTTTCTCAAATCGGGCAACCTCTTCTGGAGTTGTGAGTTTCAGCCTGATATTATGCGATGTCACCGGAATGTTTCTTGCCGGGTTGAGTGAACTGGTGACATACGCACCGGGAGTCGCTGGTCTCGATGAAGGCCGTGAGCCCGTGGCACCGGTGAGCTGATTCAATCGAGTAGAAGACCCCACACGTGATACCGGTGTGGAAATGAATGATTGGTTCTTCTTTTGTGGAAGCATGTTGCCCTAGTTTCAAGATATGTTGCTCGCCAATACACTTTGCAGCACGAGACGCGCTTGGGGCCAGACTTGCCCATATGAGACTTTGGCGCGGGTCCATCGACGGTCGGCCCTCGGGACGCGGGGCCAACCAAGACGGGGCCGACAAGGCTGATGATGTTCATGAGGACTTAGGTTACATTGGCTCAAGACTGGTTATTTACGTTGTTTAAGTATAGAAAAACAAGCCTTTTTCAAACATGGCGAAGTCCTTGTAATGTTTTTTGCAGCTTTTGTCCAGACTGCACCATTCGCTGAGTCTGGCTCGGCAAGCTTAAAACCTTCTGGCCCGCGCGCCGTACACCTTCGGCCCCAAACCTTATGGCTCATTCTTGCGAGTGCCTTAATCTTCTACATGCCAAATGTCTTTGGAGAATCCTCAGACTCTGACTCTGAGCCCCAGCCACCGCCTACGAAAAAATTCAAAGCACCAATTGCGA
>ERZ794936.337-NODE-337-length-24954-cov-32.425680_pt1 | contig 24954 bp, 23 predicted proteins | sample MGYA00511083_ERZ794936 | MGnify/ENA primary metagenome ERZ794936 (study PRJEB30137, sample SAMN04331409) | food metagenome | isolation source: Y2 must sample point D1 replicate A | place: Australia: South Australia | collected 2014 ... | reverse complement strand
TTGGGAAAAAACCGGGAAACGCGATAGCGGGAGATCTTTTCTGTGATTGCCGTTATACTCCAAACCTGTACAGTTTTAAATATAAGGTACAGGTTTATGACGCTTTCTCCGCTTATCGGGGTTTTGACCGCGCAGTCCCGGGACCAGGCCATGACACGCCTGGCGGTTGATTTGCCTTCCGGATTCCGACTGAAACACATTACAGCACAGGATGTTACAGCACTCATGACTCGTGAACATGCTGAGCACCCGCCACTGACCAGCCGTCAGAAATTAACGCTCTGGCCCGTTAACGGGATTATTATTTCACAACAGGTGAGCCGGGCTGAATATGAAAGTTTATCCGGACATGTCCCTTCTCTGCCGTTAACGGATGAAAGTGATCTCGCCCGTCCCGAACAGCGTCAGCAGTTTCTGGCATCGGTGGCAGCACGTGCAGAATTTGATGCCTTGTGTGACGGAGAGCTGACAGCAAACCGGCTGATGCAGTTTCATACCTGTTACAAATATCAATTACTGGCGCATTCTCAGCCGTTGTATCGTCAGTCAGGACCGCTGGTGGCCGGTATGTCTGACTGGCCATCCCTGGAAGCGTTTGCGCTGGCGTATCGCCGCAAGCTGATGGAAATTCTTAGCTGCCCTGCGACGCGGGAAAACCATACCAATGTGCTGATGCATATCCAGGGGTATTTCCGCCCGCACCTCAGCGGGCCGCAGAGACAAGCACTGGCGGCGATTATTGATGATTACCGACGCGGGGAATTACCGCTGTCAGCACCGGTGGCAGAGCTGAAGCGCTATCTTGCTATGTACCCGCATAGCTGGTTGTCATCCCAGCGCTACCTTTTCCCCTCTCTGCCCTCTGTGGCAGAATTTTCCCTGCAAACGGAGGCGCTGTGAAAACTCATCTTGTCTGGCTGAGAAATGACTTACGTCTGAATGATAATCCTGCACTTTATGCGGCTTGCCAGGATCCTGATGCCAGGGTGATAGCCCTGTACATCGCCACCCCGGGGCAATGGCAGCAGCATGATGTGTCCGGACGTCAGCTATCGTTTATTCGTGACAGTCTGCAACATCTGAGTGAAGACCTTAGCGGGCTGGGGATCCCGCTGTTGTTTGCTGCCTGTGATGATTTTACGCAGAGTGTGGAACAGCTTTCCGGTATCTGTCACAGGTATGAGGTGACTCAGGTTTTTTATAACTACCAATACGAACTGAACGAACACCGTCGAGACCAACGGGCAGAGCAAAAACTCGCGGAAGAGGATATCGTGAGTCAGGGGTTCCATGACGGAACCCTGGTTCCTCCCGGCAGCGTACTGACCGGTAAAGGGACAATGTACAATGTTTATACCCCTTTCAGTAAAGCGCTGGTCAAAGCGCTTTTACATGAACTCCCGGAGTGCTACCCTGCACCTGACAAGCGGGCACATCCGGCGGATATTCAGGCGGATGATATCCCGTCACTGAGTGAGCAGAGTCGCGACTATGACAGGGAATGTTTTCCTCCCGGTCATCGGGCGGCCCTTCAGCGCCTGCGTAAGTTCAGTCAGCAAGGAGCTGAACAGTATCATCGTCTGCGGGACTTCCCGGAACATGCGGGCACCAGCGTATTATCTCCGTACCTGGCGACCGGGCAGATTTCGGCACGGCAGTGTCTGTTACGTATCCTTCATGACCATCCCGAAGCCCTGTCCGGCGGGAATGCCTTCAGCTGGCTGAATGAAATCTTCTGGCGGGAGTTTTATATTCATCTGCTGGTGGCCTATCCGGCATTGTGTCGTCATCAGCCCTTTACCGACTGGACGGCAAATGTCCGCTGGCGCAAGGATGATGAACAATTACGGGCCTGGCAACAGGGTAAGACCGGGTTTCCGGTGGTGGATGCCGCTATGCGGCAACTGAACGAAACCGGCTGGATGCATAACCGGTTGCGGATGATTGTCGCCAGTTTCCTGGTGAAGGATTTGCTTATCGACTGGCGGGAAGGTGAGCGATACTTTATGTCGCAATTGCTGGATGGTTCGCTGGCCGCTAATAACGGTGGCTGGCAATGGGCCGCCTCCACCGGTACCGATGCGGCGCCGTACTTCCGCATTTTTAACCCGCAACTGCAGGGTGAACGTTTTGACCCTGCCGGTAATTTCATCCGGCGCTGGATCCCTGAGCTGTCCGCTGTGCCGGATAAAGCTATCCATGATCCGGTCAACTGGGCGAAAAAACACGGCAAAACACTGGATTATCCGGCACAGATTGTTGATCATAAGCAGGCGCGTCAGACGACTCTGCAGGCCTACGAGGCTGCCCGGAAGCACAATCCATCCCCCGGAAAATGAGAAACAGAATGAATAATACCCGGCTTGAACAATTGATCCATCAGCAACTGAACAGCCACAGTTTCAGCGATTACGCCCCTAACGGTCTGCAGGTTGAAGGCCGTCCTGAAGTAAAACGGGTGGTGACCGGTGTTACCGCCTGTCAGGCTCTGCTGGATGAGGCGGTAAAATTACAGGCAGATGCCGTGATCGTCCATCATGGTTATTTCTGGAAAAATGAGTCGCCGCTGGTGAAAGGGATGAAGCGTCAGCGCCTGCGAACGCTGCTACTGAATGATATCAATCTGTATGGCTGGCACCTTCCTTTGGATGCTCATCCAGAGTTAGGAAATAATGCCCAACTGGCAAAACTGCTCGGTATTCAGGCGGAGGGTGAAATCGTTCCGCTGGTGCCTTATGGCTCGCTGAGCACTCCGCTAAGCGGTGAAGCCCTGAAGTTGCTGATTCAGGATAAACTGGGTCGTGAACCTTTGCATAGCGGGGAGAATGCCCCCGACACCATCACCCGCATCGCGTGGTGTACCGGAGGGGGGCAGGGCTTTATCGATGATGCGGCAGATTTTGGTGTTGATGCCTTTATTACCGGTGAGGTCTCGGAAAAGACTATCCATGTTGCCCGTGAGCGAGGACTCCATTTTTATGCGGCCGGTCATCATGCGACCGAACGCGGAGGCATACGTGCCTTAGGGGAATGGCTCCGCGAGCAGCAGGGTTTGCAGGTCACTTTCGTCGATATCGACAACCCGGCCTGAGTGTCCTTTCCGTCACTGACAGGGCTTTGCCGGGGGTCTTCCCGGCAGGGCCTTGCATTACCGTGTCATACTTAATTTTTCCCTGCAGGGATACCCCGGTAAGCGGTTTTCCCCCGCAGGGATAATCCGGCCTGCTCCTCCTCTCCTGCAAGGCTATTCTATTGGCGAAGTTCATCTCCTGTTTACGGAAAATATGACATTTTCTGTCCCCGGCCGGCTGCCATCATTTTACCGTATGTCTCTGAATTATTAAAAATGTTGACACAGATCCTTCAGTTACGGATAACGGTAGCACGGGATCACAGGTGTCTGTGGACACTACATTGGCTTTATTGGGCCGTGTTTTTAATGCGGAGGCAGGTGGTGCAGCAAATCAGATATTACATGCTGGGAGAGCAGGCACTGGTGATGGAGCTATCTCCCCCGGTATCCCTGGCGTCGCAGCACAAAATCCGGGGAATGGCCAGGCAACTGGAAAAAGTGCAAGGGGTCCGGCAAGTCATTCCCGGAATGAACAATCTGACCGTTATTCTGCAGGATATTCCGTCGGATACCAGGGCCGCGCTGGCGGGACTTCGCAGCCAATGGGAAAACAGCTCTGCGGCTATTCCTGAATCGCGAACCGTCACTATCCCGGTCATCTACGGAGGGGCTACGGGTCCGGACCTGGCAGAGGTTGCCCGCTATTGCCAGCTCTCGCCTTCTCAGGTCATTGAACGGCACAGTGCTGCGCTCTATACCGTGTATTTTATTGGTTTTCAGCCCGGGTTCCCTTATCTGGGCGGGCTGGATGTCAGTCTTCACTGCCCGCGCCGGGCTGAGCCCAGAATTTCGGTACCTGCAGGCAGCGTCGGGATTGGCGGAAGCCAGACGGGTATTTATCCGCTTCCGACGCCGGGGGGCTGGCAGCTTATCGGCCAGTCCTCGTTATCTTTATTTTCCGCGCAACGCATCCCGCCGGTTTTACTGGCTCCCGGGGATACGGTGCGCTTTGTGCCTCAGAAGGAGGGACAATGTTAACCATCCTCCGTGCCGGAATGGCCACCTCAGTTCAGGATGCCGGGCGCTATCACTATAGCCAGTCAGGGATCAGCCTGAGCGGAGCCCTGGATCTGCCGGCCATGAAAACGGCGAATCTGCTGGCAGGTAATCCTGAAAACAGCGCCGTCCTCGAGGTCACTTTCGGACAGGCTCAGTTCATTTTTGGACGCGATAGCTGGTTCGCCCTGACCGGTGCAGGCTGTGAGGCCGAACTTGAGGGTAAGCCCGTCTGGACAGGCTGGCGAACTTTCGCCAGGGCAGGACAGGTGCTGACATTACATCGTGCACTGCGCGGAGTCAGAAGCTATCTGGCGATCAATGGCGGTTTTGATCTGCCTGAGGTCATGGGATCCGTCAGTACGGATCTGAAAGCCGGGTTTGGTGGCTGGCAGGGGCGCTATCTGCGTGACGGTGATCAGTTACCGCTGAATCCGCCGACCCGGGAGTTTTCACACAGTGCCGGGGTCAGGCAATTATTGTGGGGAAATCGCGTGAGGGTCATCCCCGGGCCCGAATACCATGAGTTCAGCCGCGGATCCGGTCTGGCATTCTGGCGTACAGGCTGGACGCTGTCAGCTCAGAGTAACCGGATGGGGTTCCGTTTACAGGGCCGGCAACTCCAACGGCCGTGCGGCCGGGAGTTACTCTCCCATGCGGTGCTGCCGGGGACGATACAGGTCACTAACGGCGGAAAGCCTGTGGTTCTGATGGCAGATGCCCAGACGACGGGAGGTTATCCCCGGATAGGCGTGGTGATTTCGGCGGATCTTTACCATCTGGCACAGATACGCCCGGGGGAGCCGATACATTTTGTTCACTGTACTCATGAAGAAGCATTACGGGCAAAACAGCACCAGCAGCATGTACTGAAGATGATGGAATGGGGACTCTCAGAGAGATGAAAATAGATTTAAATGCGGATTTGGGTGAGGGTTCGGCTCTGGATGATCAGTTGCTGCAATTAGTCAGTTCAGCCAATATCGCCTGCGGATTTCATGCCGGTGATGCATCCACCATGTTGCAGTCCGTACGTCTGGCAAAACAATACGGGGTACGGGTCGGAGCGCATCCTTCTTTTCCGGATCGTGAGAATTTTGGCCGGACGGCGATGACGTTACCGGCATCGGACGTCTATGCGCAGCAGCTCTATCAGATTGGGGCGTTAAAAACCATTGCCGCCAGTGAAGGCGTTGCGTTAGCCCACGTGAAACCCCACGGAATGCTGTATAACCAGGCGGCGCGTGACAGACAACTGGCAGACATCATCGCCCGGGCGGTCTTCGCCGCAGATCCCGGACTGATTCTGGTCGGACTGGCCGGCAGTGAGTTGATTGCCGCGGGGCAGCATTACGGTTTAGCGACGCGTGAGGAAGTGTTTGCAGACCGGGGATATACCGTGAAGGGTGAGCTGGTACCTCGCGGAGAACCCGGCGCATTACTGGCTGAAGCCAGCCAGGCGATCACTCAGACTTTGCAGATGGTACAGCAGGGGGAAGTCACCGCAGTGAGCGGGGAGCAGGTTCGTGTCACCGCGCAGACCGTCTGCCTGCATGGGGATGGGGAACATGCCTTGCTGTTCGCCCGGGCATTGTGTGAAGCCTTCCGCCGGGAAAATATTATGATCACTGCCTGAAGCCCCGATGTGCAGGACAGGATATCGGGTCGCACGCGGCGATCATGCCGCGGGTAATATTATGATTCATATTATCAATGGCAGTAACGTTGACAGTGCTGCCATTCTGTTTAAGGCTTAAAGAAACATTCTGATAACAGGAGTTTCTGATGGCTGAACAAGAAAATTTTCTGAGTGATCTGACCGGTTCTTTCTCTTCACCTTGTGCCGAAAACCCCACCGTGGCCGTCATGGAAGCTGCCTACCAGCATCAGGGCATTCCTGCCCGTTATATCAATTGTGATGTCGGCAAAGAGCAGCTTGAGCAGGCCGTGGCTGGTGCAAAAGCCATGGGCTGGCGCGGGTTTAACTGCTCCATACCCAACAAACAGGCCATTATTGAGTATATTGATGAACTGGGCACCTCAGCCAAAGTCATCGGTGCCGTTAACTGTGTCATTATCCGTGACGGTAAACTCACCGGCGAGAATACCGACGGTAAGGGGTTCGTCGAGGCATTAAGTGAGCAAATTGATGTCAAAGGCAAAACCCTGGCATTGCTGGGAGCCGGGGGGGCAGCCCGGGCCATTGCCGTGGAATCGGCCTTAGCCGGAGCCACAGAAATTACCATCATTAACCGTGATAAGAAAAAAGGTCAGGAACTGGTCGATCTGATCAACGACAATACGAAAGCAAAAGCGACCTTTAAGGCCTGGACACCGGGGTTACGCATTGATCCGCTTCCGGATATTCTGGTGAATGCGACGTCTGTCGGGCTGGATGATGCTGACGCGTTACCGGACATTGATACGGAGAGTCTGGAAAGCTCGCTGTTTGTTGCTGATGTGATCCCCAATCCGCCGCAAACAGCGCTTTTAAGAAAAGCCGCGGATAAAGGTTGCCGGACACTGAATGGATTAAATATGCTGGTGAATCAGGGGGCGTTAAACCTCACTTACTGGTTCGATAAAGAGGCAGATAAAGAGCCTATGCGTAAAGTATTACAGAAACTCTTTACCGGCTAATACGGTCGAAAGAGGGGAGAGCTGACCGGCTGGCTAGACCCGGAGGCTCTGCCTGCCTCCGTTGAGCGTTCTTAATGACAGGGGCTGTTTGGCCGGGAGGAAAAACACCTCCGAGCAGGAGGTGTTTGTCGCCTGAATTATTCGGTGAGGCTGGTATGGAACTCACGCTCCGTATAGCCGGTATATAATTGCCTTGGACGGGCGATCTTCATTCCTTCTTCATGCATTTCAATCCAGTGTGCGATCCAGCCGACGGTACGTGCCATTGCAAAGATCACCGTAAACATAGACGTCGGGATCCCCATCGCTTTCAGGATCAAGCCGGAATAGAAATCGACGTTAGGGTAGAGTTTACGCTCGATAAAGTACGGGTCATTCAGTGCAATGTGCTCCAGCTCCATGGCCACTTCCAGCAGATCGTCTTTCATATCCAGCTCTTTGAGCACTTCATGGCAGGTTTCACGCATGACGGTGGCCCGTGGGTCATAGTTTTTATACACGCGGTGACCAAAGCCCATCAAACGGAAAGAGTCGTTTTTATCTTTCGCCCGGCGAATAAACTCAGGAATATGCTCAACGGTCTCAATCTCTTCCAGCATACGTAAAGTCGCTTCATTCGCTCCCCCGTGGGCCGGCCCCCACAGAGAGGCAATCCCCGCGGCGATACAGGCAAACGGATTCGCGCCTGAAGATCCTGCCGTCCTGACCGTAGAGGTCGATGCATTCTGTTCATGATCGGCATGTAATATCAGGATACGATCCATCGCTTTTTCAAGCACCGGATTGACGACGTATTCTTCACAAGGGGTTGCAAACATCATGTGTAAAAAATTGCCGGCGTAAGAGAGATCATTACGCGGATACACGAAGGGCTGACCGATAGAGTATTTGTAACACATGGCTGCAACCGTCGGCATTTTAGACAGCAGACGGAAGGCGGCAATCTCCCGGTGACGTTCATTATTGACATCCAGCGAGTCGTGATAAAACGCGGCCAGTGCCCCGGTAACGCCACACATCACCGCCATCGGGTGTGAATCGCGACGAAAACCGTGGAATAAACGTGTGATCTGTTCATGGATCATCGTATGCCGGGTGACCGAGGTACGGAATTTTTCATACTGATCCCGTGTCGGGGTTTCGCCGTACAGCAGGATATAACAGACTTCCAGATAGTTCGAATGTGTTGCTAATTGTGAGATAGGGTAACCCCGGTGCAACAGGATGCCTTCATCGCCGTCGATATACGTTATTCTGGACTCGCAGGATGCCGTGGAGGTATACCCGGGGTCAAAGGTATACAGCCCGCTGTTCCCTAATGCACGAACATCTATCACATGCTGACCCAGAGTGCCACGCAGGACATTGAGCTCTAATGGCTCGGCCCCATCCAGGGTAAGCGTCACTTTCTTGTCTGTCATCTCGGTCTCCTTTAGCGCCCGGCAGAGACTCTCCGGACGCCAAAATATGCGTAATACTGGCTTTACAAAATAAATACAAGTTACACGCTTTGTGAGGTTATTCCGGCATAAATGCTTCCGTAATAGCTGGAAGTATCTGGAGTTATTCGCCTCCGGGTGACATAAAAAGTATCGTTGTTGTCATCGTTTTAGCGTTTATCTCTAAACAGTTATATAACTTACAGATAACTGAAAGTCTATCCCCACCTTCAGGAGGTATTATATCGATTAATCAGCGTTGGATGTGACAAAAATGTTGTTTTTATGTGAATACTGGTTCGGCTTTAGGAAAATCGGCTTGTAACGTGATACTGATCACTGTTCCGGGCAAATTTATCCAAACAATTTGTAGGGTAATTGTAATCAGATTGTGATAACCCTATACTTTGAAAAGGTCTCCGGAAACTCTTGTTATCAGGAGGCACCCAGCGTTTTTTCGCGTCATTTAACACTGGATGTTACCTGTATTGGTCCCGTAAAAGTCAGTCGTGATGCAGATTTTTACGTCTCCTGCAAGGCCGGAGGAAGCTAAAATAATAAAGAGCTGTGTGGGCAAATCGTGAAAAAACAAAGACCTGTCAACTTGGATCTCTCGACGATCCGGTTTCCCGTGACTGCAATAGCATCCATTCTCCACCGTGTCTCCGGCGTAATCACGTTGATTGCCGTGGGCATTCTGCTGTGGTTACTTGGACTTTCTCTCTCTTCCCCCGAAGGTTTTCAGCAAGCATCCACTCTGCTGGGGAGTTTTATCGTCAGGTTTATCCTGTGGGCGATAATGACAGCTCTGGCTTACCACATTGTCGGGGGGCTCCGGCACCTGCTCATGGATTTTGGTATGCTGGATGAAAGCCTGGAGGCCGGTACACGGTCTGCACAAATCAGTTTCGTAATTACCGTGATTCTGGCGGTTCTGGCGGGGGTATTACTATGGTAAGCAGCGTATCTGCACTTGGACGTAATGGCATTCATGACTGGTTGCTGTTACGTGGCGCAGCAATAGTGATTGCACTGTATGTGTTGTTCATCCTCGGATTTTTCGTTTTTTCCGGCCCGCTAACCTTTGAGGTCTGGCGTGGATTCTTCGCGCTGACATTTACCCGCGTATTCACCTTGCTGACGCTATTTTCGGTTCTTATTCATGGCTGGATCGGTATGTGGCAGGTCCTGACCGATTATGTGAAAAACATTGCGTTACGGCTGGTGCTTCAGGGCGTGATCGTGCTGGCGCTGCTGACGTATGCAATTTATGGAACGATTATTGTGTGGGGTGTGTAAATGAGTTTGCCGGTCAGAGAGTTTGATGCAGTCGTTATCGGTGCGGGTGGCGCAGGAATGCGTGCCGCGCTACAGATTTCTCAGTCAGGGCAGAGCTGTGCCCTGTTATCTAAAGTCTTTCCTACCCGTTCCCATACCGTGTCTGCACAAGGCGGGATCACCGTTGCGCTGGGGAATACCCACGAAGACAACTGGGAATGGCATATGTATGACACCGTAAAAGGCTCTGATTATATCGGGGATCAGGATGCCATCGAATATATGTGTAAAACCGGGCCGGAAGCCATTCTGGAGCTGGAGCACATGGGGTTGCCTTTTTCACGTCTCGATGATGGCCGGGTATATCAGCGGCCGTTTGGCGGACAGTCGAAAAACTTCGGGGGAGAGCAGGCGGCGCGTACTGCGGCGGCAGCTGACCGTACCGGACATGCGTTATTACATACGCTTTACCAGCAAAACCTGAAGAACAATACCACCATCTTCTCTGAGTGGTACGCCCTGGACCTGGTGAAAAATGCGCAGGGTGCCATTGTCGGTTGTACGGCGTTATGTATCGAAACCGGTGAAGTGGTCTATTTCAAAGCGAAGGCAACCATTCTGGCGACCGGCGGTGCCGGACGGATCTACCAGTCGACGACGAATGCCCATATTAATACCGGTGACGGTGTCGGGATGGCATTGCGGGCCGGTGTTCCGGTTCAGGATATGGAGATGTGGCAGTTCCATCCGACAGGGATTGCCGGAGCCGGCGTGCTGGTCACCGAAGGGTGTCGTGGTGAGGGCGGATATCTGCTGAATAAGCATGGTGAACGCTTTATGGAACGTTATGCCCCGAATGCCAAAGATCTGGCCGGACGGGATGTGGTTGCCCGTTCAATGATGATAGAAATTCGCGAAGGACGCGGCTGCGATGGCCCATGGGGGCCTCACCTTAAGCTGAAACTGGACCATCTGGGGAAAGAGGTGCTGGAATCACGGCTGCCGGGGATCCTTGAATTATCACGGACATTTGCCCATGCCGACCCGGTTAAGGAACCGATTCCGGTGATCCCGACCTGCCATTATATGATGGGAGGCATCCCGACCCGGGTAACCGGTCAGGCGCTGACCCTTGATGAAGACGGTAATGATAAAGTGATCCCGGGGCTGTTTGCCGTCGGGGAAATCGCCTGTGTCTCAGTTCACGGTGCTAACCGCCTGGGAGGAAACTCGCTGCTGGACCTGGTGGTGTTCGGACGAGCTGCCGGTCTGCACCTGTCGGAATCCATTGCCGAACAAGGCCCGCTGACGGAGGCGACAGACGAAGAAATTACTGCGGCACTGGCCCGCTACCAGCGCTGGGATAACAACACTACGGGTGAAGACCCCGCCCAAATCCGTAAAGCCCTACAGCAATGCATGCAGCACAATTTCTCGGTGTTCCGTGAAGGTGAAGCGATGGCTAAGGGGCTGGAAGAATTGAAAGCTATCCGCGAACGACTGAAATCAGCTCGTCTTGATGATCGTTCACCGGATTTTAATACGCAGCGGGTGGAATGTCTGGAGCTGGATAACCTGATGGAAACCGCCTACGCCACGGCCATGGCTGCGAACTATCGCACCGAAAGCCGCGGAGCGCACAGTCGTTTTGACTTCCCGGATCGCGATGACGAAAACTGGCTCTGCCACAGTCTCTATTTACCGGATAACGAAAGCATGACGCGGCGCACAGTGAATATGCAACCGAAGTTACGTGCGGCGTTTCCGCCAAAAGTACGTACCTATTAACCGGTGGAGAGAGACAAATGAAACTTGAGTTTTCTGTTTACCGGTACAATCCGGAAGTTGATGATGCCCCACGGATGCAGGACTACACACTGGAGGCGGAAGAAGGGCGGGATATGATGCTGCTGGATGCATTGATCCTGTTGAAAGAACAGGACCCGACTTTGGTCTTCCGTCGCTCCTGTCGCGAGGGTGTCTGCGGTTCGGATGGCCTGAACATGAACGGTAAAAACGGTTTGGCCTGTATTACGCCGGTCTCGGCACTCCGCGGTAAGGGGAAAATTGTGGTTCGTCCCTTACCGGGCCTGCCGGTGATCCGCGACCTGGTGGTCGATATGGGGCAGTTTTATGCCCAGTATGAAAAAATTAAACCGTACCTGCAGAGTCATGACAAAAATCCGCCCGCCCGTGAAAACCTGCAATCTCCGGAAGAGCGGGCACATCTGGACGGCTTGTACGAATGTATTCTGTGCGCCTGTTGTTCGACGTCTTGTCCGTCTTTCTGGTGGAATCCGGACAAGTTTATCGGCCCGGCCGGTTTGCTGGCCGCGTATCGCTTCCTGATTGACAGCAGGGATACCGAAACCGATGCCCGGCTGGATAACCTGGACGATGCCTTCAGCGTCTTCCGCTGCCACAGCATCATGAATTGTGTCAGTGTCTGTCCGAAAGGGCTGAACCCGACCAAAGCCATTGGTCATATTAAGTCCATGTTATTGTACCGTAATGCCTGACCCGGCGCCGGGGAGGTCTCCTCTCCCGGCACCGAAAGTCATGTTAGCAAGAGCGCCAACGTCGTCACCTGGACGTTTCGCCCTGACAAAGATAGCGCTGACCTGTCGTAAAAATGACACTTCGGGGCTTATCTTTGCGGGTAAGGCCACTGTTCGGGCAAGAGAATCTTGCATGTAGTACCGCGTTTAATGATATAAAACAAGGTGATGATTGCGGGCATGACACGGGGTCAATGTCTGAACAGGCCGGGCCGTAGGGAATGCCACTGCATCAACAGAAGATATGGACAATCTGAGGGAATGGCATTCATTGACCTATGCACTGTCCCGGAATATCCGTGTAAACGGCAACAATAACTACGAAAAGCATGACAATGCTTAAGGGATCACCATGCAGAACAACGCAATGAAGCCCTGGCTGGACTCCTCCTGGCTGGCAGGAGCTAACCAGTCTTATATAGAACAACTCTATGAGGACTTCCTCATTGATCCTGCCTCTGTCGAACCCGTCTGGCGGGAAATGTTCGAACAGTTCCCGGCAAACGATCTCCGTCAGGAGCAGTTCCACTCTACGACCCGTGAATATTTTCGTCGCCTGGCAAAAGATTCGACCCGCTACACCTCCTCAGTCACTGACCCGGCAGTCAATTCCCGCCAGGTGAAAGTACTGCAACTGATTAATGCCTTTCGTTTTCGTGGTCATCAGCAGGCCAGACTTGATCCTTTAGGTCTCTGGAAACAGGAACCGGTGCCGGATCTTGACCCGGCTTTTCATGATCTGACGGCGGATGATTTTCAGGAAAGTTTTAATGTCGGTTCCTTTGCCATAGGCAAAGAGACCATGAAACTGGCCGACCTGTATGAAGCACTGAAACAAACCTATTGCGGTTCGATTGGTGCGGAATATATGCACATCAACAACACCGAAGAAAAACGCTGGATCCAGCAGCGACTGGAGTCTGTTGTCGGGCGAGCCAGTTTCCCCGCTAAGGAAAAGAAAGAATTCCTGAAAGAGCTGACGGCGGCAGAAGGGATTGAGAAATATCTGGGCGCCAAATTCCCCGGCGCTAAGCGTTTTTCACTGGAAGGCGGCGATGCACTGATCCCCATGCTGCGCGAGATGATCCGCCACTCCGGAAAAAACGGCACCCGCGAAGTGGTACTGGGCATGGCGCACCGTGGGCGGCTGAATGTCCTGATTAACGTCCTGGGTAAGAAAACGCAGGATCTGTTTGATGAGTTTGCCGGTAAGCATAAAGAATTGCTGGGTACCGGAGATGTGAAGTACCACATGGGCTTCTCCTCGGATGTGGAAACCGAAGGCGGTCTTGTGCATCTGGCTCTGGCCTTTAACCCGTCCCATCTGGAAATTGTCAGCCCGGTCGTTATGGGCTCGGTCAGAGCCAGGCTGGACAGGCTGAAGGAGCGCTCACACGATCAGGTATTACCTATTACCATTCATGGTGATGCGGCGATCACCGGGCAGGGGGTGGTACAGGAAACCCTGAATATGTCCCAGGCCAGAGGCTATGAGGTGGGAGGAACCGTCCGGATCGTGATTAACAATCAGGTGGGTTTCACCACGTCGAACCCGCTGGATGCCCGTTCAACACCGTACTGTACCGATATCGGTAAAATGGTGCTGGCACCGATCTTCCATGTGAATGCCGACGATCCGGAAGCGGTTGCCTTTGTGACACGGCTGGCCCTGGATTACCGTAATACCTTCAAACGTGATGTGTTTATCGATCTGGTCTGCTATCGCCGTCATGGCCACAATGAGGCCGACGAGCCAAGTGCGACTCAGCCGGTCATGTATAAGCAGATTAAAAAACACCCGACCCCGCGTAAAATCTATGCCGATCGCCTGCAGGAAGAAGGGGTGATTAGCAGTGCGGATGCCACTGAAATGGTCAATCTGTACCGGGATGCGCTGGATGCCGGTGAGTGTGTGGTTGATGAATGGCGGCCAATGTCTCTTAACTCTTATACCTGGTCACCGTACCTGAATCATGAATGGGATGAGAGCTATCCGGCACAGGTCGGAATGAAGCGTTTGCAGGAGCTGGCGCGCCGTATCAGTCAGATCCCTGACGGAATTGAGGCGCAATCACGGGTACAGAAAATTTACCGTGACCGTCAGGAAATGGCTGAAGGCAGCAAATTATTTGACTGGGGCGGAGCGGAGAACCTGGCGTACGCGACGCTGGTGGATGAAGGCGTTCCTATCCGCCTTTCCGGGGAAGATACCGGGCGAGGCACCTTTTTCCACCGTCATGCGGTGATCCACAACCAGACGAACGGTTCAACCTACACACCGTTACAGCACATCCACAATGGACAAGGGGAATTCAAAGTCTGGGATTCTGTCTTGTCCGAAGAGGCCGTACTGGCATTCGAATACGGTTATGCCACTGCCGAACCCCGGACGCTGACCATCTGGGAAGCTCAGTTCGGGGATTTCGCGAACGGCGCACAGGTAGTGATTGACCAGTTCATCAGTTCCGGTGAACAAAAATGGGGTCGCATGTGCGGTCTGGTGATGTTATTGCCCCACGGCTATGAAGGTCAGGGACCGGAGCACTCCTCGGCCCGTCTGGAACGTTATCTGCAGCTGTGTGCAGAACAGAATATGCAGGTGTGTGTACCTTCCACCCCGGCGCAGGTCTACCACATGCTGCGCCGTCAGGCTCTGCGGGGTATGCGCCGGCCATTGATCGTTATGTCACCTAAGTCACTGCTACGTCACCCGCTGGCAGTGTCTACCCTCGAAGAACTGGCCTCCGGTCAGTTTATGCCCGCGATAGGTGAAATTGATCCGCTGCCGGCAGAGAATATCCGCCGCGTAGTGATGTGTTCCGGCAAAGTCTATTACGACTTACTGGAACAGCGCCGTAAAAATGGTCAGCAGGATGTGGCTATCCTGAGGATTGAGCAGTTATATCCGTTCCCGCACCAGGTGGTTCAGGAACTCCTGCAGCCGTATTCACATGTCACTGATTTTGTCTGGTGTCAGGAAGAGCCACTGAATCAGGGGGCCTGGTATTCCAGTCAGCATAATTTCCGTGAAGTTGTACCGCAGGGATCATCACTGCACTACGCCGGCAGACCGGCATCCGCTTCACCGGCAGTGGGGTATCTGTCGGTTCACCAGCAGCAGCAGCAACAGCTGGTAAATGATGCGCTGAACGTTGATTGATTATAAGGATAGAAAATGAGTAGTTTAGATATTCTCGTTCCCGATTTGCCTGAATCTGTTGCCGATGCCACCGTCGCGACCTGGCACAAGAAACCGGGTGACAGTGTTCGACGCGATGATGTGCTGGTTGAGATTGAAACCGATAAGGTTATTCTGGAAGTGCCTGCCATTGCCGACGGTGTACTGGACGCGGTTCTGGAAGATGAAGGTGCGACCGTGACTTCCCGGCAGTTACTGGGACGTCTGAAAGAGAGCGACAGCAGCGGTAAAGAATCTGATATTAAGCCAGAGGCGAAAGAATCAACACCTGCACAACGTCAGAATGCTTCTCTGGAAGAAGGATCCAATGATGCGTTAAGCCCGGCTATCCGCCGGTTGATTGCTGAACACTCTCTGGACCCGGCGAAAATCAGCGGCAGTGGAGTCGGTGGCCGCCTGACCCGGGAAGATATTGAAAAGCATCTGGCGGCACAGTCAAAATCAGTGGCGTCTCCGGCTGAGGGATCTGCCCCTGCGGCTGCACCGGTGATGAGCAACCGCAGTGAAAAACGTGTGCCGATGTCGCGTTTGCGTAAACGGGTGGCAGAGCGCCTGCTGGAAGCTAAAAACAACACCGCCATGCTGACGACATTTAATGAAGTCAATATGAAGCCCATCATGGATCTCAGGAAACAGTATGGCGAAGCGTTCGAGAAGCGCCATGGTGTCCGCCTCGGATTTATGTCTTTCTATCTGAAAGCGGTCGTGGAAGCGTTGAAACGTTACCCGGAAGTGAATGCGTCTATCGATGGTGATGATGTGGTTTACCACAATTACTTCGATATCAGCATTGCGGTATCCACCCCTCGCGGACTGGTGACGCCGGTGCTGAAAGATGTTGATGCACTGAGCATGGCGGATATTGAGAAAAAAATTAAAGAACTCGCCGTAAAAGGGCGCGACGGGAAACTGACCGTTGAAGAACTGACCGGCGGGAACTTTACTATCACTAACGGCGGCGTATTTGGTTCACTGATGTCGACACCGATTATCAACCCGCCGCAGAGTGCCATTCTCGGGATGCATGCGATTAAAGATCGTCCTATGGCGGTCGAGGGTCAGGTTGTGATCCTGCCAATGATGTATCTGGCGCTCTCCTATGATCACCGCTTAATTGATGGTCGTGAATCTGTCGGATATCTGGTGGCTATTAAAGAGATGCTTGAAGATCCGGCCCGCTTATTACTGGATGTCTGATTTTTCACCAGGCGTACGCAGGTACGCCTGATTTTTATTCTTTTCTGAACTGAATGGATAGCACATCATGAATCTACATGAATATCAGGCTAAACAATTGTTTGCCCGGTACGGCCTGCCTGCACCTGTCGGTTATGCCTGTACCACCCCGCGCGAAGCTGAAGAAGCGGCATCCAAAATCGGAGCGGGCCCCTGGGTAGTGAAATGCCAGGTCCATGCCGGTGGTCGCGGTAAAGCGGGTGGCGTCAAAGTGGTGAAGAGTAAAGAAGAAATCCGTGCCTTTGCCGAAAACTGGTTAGGTAAGTCGCTGGTGACTTATCAGACCGATGAAAACGGACAGCCGGTCAGTCAGATTCTGGTGGAAGCCGCCACAGATATCGCGAACGAACTCTACCTGGGGGCGGTGGTCGATCGCAGCAGTCGCCGCGTTGTATTTATGGCATCCACCGAAGGCGGCGTGGAAATTGAAAAAGTGGCGGAAGAAAGCCCGCATCTTATCCATAAAATGGCGATTGATCCTCTGACCGGTCCTCAGCCGTACCAGGGGCGTGAACTGGCCTTTAAGCTCGGGCTGAAAGGAAAACAGGTCAGTCAGTTTGCCAAAATCTTTATGGGACTGGCCACGCTGTTCCTTGAGCGGGATCTGGCTTTAGTCGAAATTAACCCGTTAGTGATCACCAAAACCGATGATCTGGTCTGTCTGGACGGTAAACTGAGCATCGACAGTAACGCATTGTTCCGTCAGCCGGAATTACGCGAAATGCATGACTCAAGCCAGGAAGATGCCAGAGAAGCCCGCGCGGCGCAGTGGGAACTCAATTATGTTGCTCTGGACGGTAATATTGGCTGTATGGTCAATGGGGCAGGGCTGGCGATGGGGACCATGGATATCGTTAAACACTATGGCGGTCAGCCGGCAAACTTTCTGGACGTTGGCGGCGGTGCGACCAAAGAGCGTGTCACCGAAGCGTTTAAAATCATTCTCTCTGACGATGCCGTAAAAGCGGTATTTGTGAACATTTTCGGGGGCATCGTCCGTTGCGACCTGATCGCTGACGGGATCATCGGGGCGGTGGCTGAAGTGGGTGTCAATGTTCCGGTGGTGGTGCGTCTGGAAGGTAATAACGCAGGATCAGGCGCAAAAAAACTGGCTGAGAGTGGTTTGAATATTATCGCAGCAACCAGTCTGACCGACGCGGCACAACGCGTGGTTGCAGCGGCGGAGGGCAAATAATGTCAATTCTGATCGATAAAAATACCAAAGTCATCTGCCAGGGGTTCACCGGCGGGCAGGGTACCTTTCATTCTGAACAGGCCATTGATTACGGAACACAAATGGTCGGCGGAGTGACGCCAGGTAAGGGCGGAACCACTCATCTCGGATTGCCGGTTTTTAATACCGTGCGTGAAGCCATAGAGCAAACCGGTGCCACGGCATCAGTGATTTATGTCCCTGCGCCGTTCTGTAAAGACAGTATCCTTGAAGCCATTGATGCCGGTATCAAACTGATTATCACCATTACGGAAGGGATCCCGACGCTGGATATGCTGACCGTAAAGGTGAAGCTGGATGAAGCGGGTGTACGGATGATCGGGCCTAACTGCCCGGGAGTCATCACCCCCGGGGAATGTAAAATCGGCATTATGCCGGGCCACATCCATCAACCAGGCCGTATCGGTATTGTTTCCCGTTCCGGCACGCTGACCTATGAAGCCGTCAAGCAGACCACAGATATCGGTTATGGTCAGTCAACCTGTGTCGGTATTGGCGGCGACCCGATCCCGGGGTCCAGCTTTATCGATATTCTGGGTCTGTTTGAAAAAGATCCGCAGACAGAAGCGATTGTAATGATTGGCGAGATAGGGGGCAGTGCTGAAGAAGAAGCCGCCGCCTTTATCAAAGATCATGTGACCAAACCTGTCGTCAGCTATATTGCCGGTGTCACAGCGCCGAAAGGAAAGCGGATGGGGCATGCGGGGGCGATTATTGCCGGCGGTAAAGGGACTGCAGATGAAAAATTTGCGGCGCTGGAAGCGGCGGGAGTCAGGACTGTGCACAGTCTTGCCGACATCGGTGATGCAGTGAAATCAGTTTTACCTGCACGGTAATCATCGTTATATTCTGCCAGACAACCACCGGCCCGCCGGTGGTTTTTTTATGGTGATAAATTAACGATGCAGCCTGCAGTATTCCGGTTAATACTGAATATAAACATACTATTGTTTATTAATTATTTACTGACTGTGAATTTTTTGTTTCCTGCCTGGCTGCGTTATACTAAAATTACGGAAGAACGATAAACATAATTTACCTGTTTCCGGTCATGGCAGACACGCCAGGCCTCTTATCCGCAATGACAGTCTTTGGTGACATAATGACCGTTACGGTCTGACGCATGTTGTCCTGCCTGTTTTGACATATCAAATATCTCCCCGGGAAATAACGATTCAGATCAATAAATGATGATTTATATCTATTTTATCCGCTGGATATAGTTAAGTGTTTTAGATTAAATTATTCTGTGTCAATTTGGGGTTTTTCCTATTTTTTCTTTTTTTTACCGGAAGTTGAGCGCTGTCATTTTATTCACAACTCATTAACCATAATGAGATGTGAATAAGTGGTTAGCGTCTGAGAGTTAGCGGGGCGGGTAAAATCCTGTTCTGAATAGCGGATCAACTTTTTGCTGAATGAAAGAAAATATAATTCACCGTGACAATTAACGACTTAGTCTCTGAAGTCCTGAAATGATAACAGGGCCCGTGAAGAGAGTTTTTTATTAAAAGAGCAAGGAGTCAGGATGTTTGATATCGTCGAACTGTCTCGTCTACAGTTTGCCTTGACTGCAATGTACCACTTTCTGTTTGTGCCACTGACGCTGGGTATGGCGTTTTTGCTGGCTATTATGGAAACAGTGTATGTATTGTCAGGTAAACAAATCTATAAAGATATGACCAAATTCTGGGGGAAACTCTTCGGAATTAACTTTGCCCTCGGCGTGGCTACCGGTCTGACGATGGAGTTCCAGTTCGGGACTAACTGGTCATACTATTCCCATTATGTCGGAGACATTTTCGGGGCTCCACTGGCTATCGAAGGATTGATGGCATTCTTCCTGGAATCTACCTTTGTCGGGTTATTCTTCTTTGGCTGGGACCGTCTGGGGAAAGTTCAGCACTTGTCGGTGACCTGGCTGGTGGCCCTGGGGTCAAATATGTCGGCCCTATGGATCCTGGTCGCCAATGGCTGGATGCAGAACCCTGTTGCATCTGTCTTTAACTATGAAACCATGCGTATGGAAATGGTCAGCTTCTCTCAGCTGGTCCTGAACCCGGTCGCGCAGGTGAAATTTGTGCATACCGTGGCCGCGGGTTATACCACCGGGGCGATGTTTATTCTGGGGATCAGTGCATTCTACATGCTTAAAGGGCGTGATATGGCTTTTGCCAAACGCTCTTTCACCATTGCAGCAAGCTTTGGGATGGCCGCGGTTCTGTCAGTGATCCTTCTGGGTGATGAGTCCGGTTATGAAATCGGCGATGTACAGAAAACCAAACTGGCAGCCATCGAAGCAGAGTGGGATACCCAGCCTGCCCCGGCAGCATTTACCCTGTTTGGGATCCCGGATCAGAAAGAAGAGACTAACCACTACGCTATCCAAATACCTTATCTGCTCGGATTAATCGCCACCCGTTCAACGGATACCCCGGTGATTGGTCTTAAGGATTTAATGGCGCAGCACGAAGTTCGTATTCGTAACGGTATGAAAGCCTATGCCTTGCTGAATGAACTGCGCAGCGGCAGTAAAGATCCTGCGGTTATCGCAGCCTTTGATCAGTCCAAAAAAGACCTGGGATATGGATTACTGCTGAAACGTTACACACCTAACGTGACAGATGCGACAGAAGCTCAGATTGAAAAAGCGACGCAGGATTCTATTCCGCGTGTGGCTCCGCTCTATTTTGCTTTCCGCATCATGGTGCTGTGTGGCGTACTGTTACTGGCAGTGATTGCGATTTCATTCTTCAGTGTGCTGCGTAACCGGGTCGGGAAAAGCCGCTGGTTGCTGAAAGCTGCACTGTACGGCATCCCGCTCCCGTGGATTGCTGTGGAAGCTGGCTGGTTTGTGGCGGAATACGGGCGTCAGCCTTGGGCCATCGGTGAAGTTTTACCTACCGCTGTGGCTAATTCATCGCTGACAGTCGGGGACCTGCTGTTCTCTATGGGCCTGATTTGCGGTTTGTATACTTTATTCCTGGTGGCTGAAATGTACCTGATGTTTAAGTTTGCTCGCCTGGGGCCAAGCAGTCTGAAAACCGGTCGTTATCATCATGAACAACTGGCCACACCGTCGCAGCTGACACATTAATTCAGGGGGCACATATGTTTGATTATGAAGTTTTGCGCTTTGTCTGGTGGCTGCTTATCGGTGTATTACTGATAGGTTTTGCGGTTACCGACGGGTTTGATATGGGTGTCGGTATGCTGTGTCGTATTATCGGACGCACAGATACCGAACGCCGTATTATGATAAACAGTATTGCACCTCACTGGGACGGAAACCAGGTCTGGCTGATCACGGCGGGTGGGGCACTGTTTGCAGCCTGGCCAACGGTCTATGCCGCCGCATTCTCCGGTTTCTATGTTGCAATGATTCTGGTGCTGGCATCTCTCTACTTCCGCCCGATCGGTTTTGATTATCGCTCGAAACTGGGTGACAGCCGCTGGCGTGGTATGTGGGATTGGGGGATCTTTATCGGGAGCTTCGTTCCGCCATTAGTCATCGGGGTTGCTTTCGGGAACTTACTGCAGGGGGTCCCTTTCCATATGGATGAGTACCTCCGTCTGTTCTATACCGGTAACTTCTTTATGCTGCTGAACCCGTTTGCCTTACTGGCCGGGATTGTCAGCCTGACAATGATCCTCGCCCAGGGGGCAGCCTATTTGCAGATGCGTACGACGGGTGAGCTTCACCTGCGTACCCGCCGGGTGACGCAGATTGCGACACTGGTCATGATGGTCTGCTTTATCCTGGCCGGTATCTGGGTCGCTTACGGTATTGAAGGTTATGTACTGAAAAGCGTGATTGATCATCATGCGGCTTCTGACCCGGTTGGTAAAGACGTGGTACGTGAAACCGGCGCCTGGATGGTGAATTTCAGGAAGTCACCGGTCTTATGGGTGTTCCCTGTACTGGGTGTGGTATTGCCATTACTGACTGCATTATTCTCAGCGAAGAATAAGGGCGCATTGGCATTTATCTGCTCATCACTGACCATTGCCTGCGTTATTATGACGGCAGGTATTGCGATGTTCCCGTTCATTATGCCATCCGTGACTAACCCGGGGATGAGCCTGACGATGTGGGATGCCACCTCCAGCCTGCGTACGCTGACAACGATGACCTTTGCTGCGATCATCTTCGTACCTCTCATTCTGGCATACACTGCATGGTGTTATTACAAAATGTATGGTCGCATCACTAAAGAAGATATCGAACGTAACTCTCATTCATTGTATTAATCAGGAAGGTCGATTATGTGGTATTTTGCCTGGATCCTCGGCACGCTTCTGGCCTGTTCTTTTGGTGTCGTAGCTGCACTGGCATTTGAAAATGCCAACAAAGATAACGAGAGTAATCCGTCCTGATGGCCGGGATTATTCACCGGATCTATCAGCTTACCGATAAGGGCCCCTTGCGGGTCCTTTCGCTGATCCTCGCGTTGCTGGTGGCCGGATGTGTACTTTGGGATCCGACCCGGTTCGCTGTGGTTCCCCGGACATATGCTGTGTGGTGGGGGCTGGCGCTTATCTGGTCAGTGTGTGCCGGAGTCATTCATGGCAGCGGTTTGCGCCTGCAAAAAACGCTCTGGCAGGGAGTTTTTAATCCTCTGCTGGCCTGGATAATTTTGATCCCTGCGCTTGTCTGCTATTTTTGGGCGACTCACTGAGTCAGCTGAAACAGTCATCTTTGATCCGTACACCCGGAACTCCCCTGAAAGTATCGCTTTCAGGGGAGTTTTTTTGTGGTCAGCCGGAATTTTCCCGGCCTGAACACGGCCCTGAGTGCTTTAAAAGGTAAAAAAAGTTAAGTGTTTGTCAGGTTGTTCACTGAAATCGGTGCAGGTTGTGTCAGAAGGCATAATTATTTTCTCCGCTCAGTGTTGTCCCATTCCAAAGGCGATTTCTCTTGCGTATAGTAGGCTGGTTTAAAAATTAATGCCGGGATGCAGAGTGAGTCACTTTCAGTTTCAATGGCCGGTCAGGGTCTACTATGAAGACACCGATGCCGGTGGCGTTGTTTATCACGCCAGCTATATTGCTTTCTATGAGCGGGCACGTACCGAAGCCTTGCGCCAGTGTGGTTTTACGCAGCAGACGCTGTTAGAACAGCAGGTGGGGTTTGTGGTGCGGCGTATGACGGTGGACTATATTGCTGCCGCAAAACTTGATGACTTGCTGCACGTTGAAAGCGAAGTCTGCGAGTTAGGGCGGGTAACGATGACATTCCGTCAACGTATCGTGAATGGTGAAGGCAAAATAATCAATGAAGCTGAAGTGTTGATTGCCTGTATCAACATAAATCGTATGAAGCCCATTGCGCTTCCTAAGTCTATTGTCGCGGAGTTCAAGCAGTGACTGACATGAACATCCTTGATTTGTTCCTGAAGGCAAGCCTTCTGGTCAAATTCATTATGTTGATTTTGATTGTGTTTTCTATTGCCTCCTGGGCCATCATTATTCAACGTACACGCATCCTGAATGCAGCAGGCCGTGAGGCCGAAGCCTTTGAAGATAAATTCTGGTCAGGTGTGGATCTTTCACGTCTTTATCAGGAAAGTCAGGGGCGCCGCGAAGAGCTTAGCGGCTCAGAGCAGATTTTCTATGCGGGCTTTAAAGAATTTGCCAGATTACACCGCGTAAATAACCATGCGCCGGAAGCCGTTGTTGAAGGTGCCAGCCGGGCCATGCGTATTTCGATGAACCGTGAACTGGAAAGTCTGGAAAACCATATCCCTTTCCTGGGGACGGTCGGTTCCATCAGTCCTTATATTGGTCTGTTCGGTACAGTCTGGGGAATTATGCATGCTTTTATCGCCCTGGGTGCCGTAAAGCAGGCAACCCTGCAGATGGTTGCTCCCGGAATAGCAGAGGCATTGATTGCTACCGCTATTGGTCTGTTTGCGGCCATCCCGGCAGTCATGGCATATAACCGCCTGAATCAGCGGGTGAATAAGCTGGAGCAGGGTTACGATAACTTTACCGAAGAGTTTACCGCTATCCTGCATCGCCAGGCATTTACCAGCGATAGTTCTAAGTAAGCAGAGGTTGACTCATGGCCAGAACGCGTGGTCGCGCTCGTCGCGAACTGAAGTCTGAGATAAACATAGTCCCGCTGCTGGATGTACTGCTGGTGCTGTTGCTGATATTTATGGCCACGGCACCGATTATTACCCAGAGTGTCAATGTCGACCTGCCGGATGCAACAGATTCAAAAACAGTGTCAACGGATGATAATCCACCGGTCATTGTTGAGGTCTCCGGCGTGGGGCAATACAGCATTGTTGAAGATCACCAGCGACTGGAGCAATTACCTCCGGAACAGATCATCAGTGAAGCACAACGTCGTCTTCAGGCGAACCCTAAGACGGTGTTTTTAATCGGGGGAGCGAAAGAAGTGCCTTATGATGAAATTATCAAAGCACTGAATTTACTCCATCAGGCGGGTGTTAAGTCAGTTGGCCTGATGACGCAGCCGATTTAAGTCTAATCCGTTTGTGGGAACCGAGAGTGTCGAAGGCAACCGAGCAAAACGATAAATTAAAGCGCGCGATTATAATTTCGGTGATTTTGCATATCCTGTTGATTGCAATACTGATTATAAGCTCGCTGAATGAAAATATCGAAACCAGTGGTGGCGGTGGCGGCAGCGATATTGATGCCGTCATGGTGGACCCGGGGGCAGTGGTTGAACAGTACAACCGCGAGAATGAGCAGCAGAGCGCCAGTCAGCCCTCACAACAGCAACAGCCGAATGCCAAACCTTCACAGGACGACGCGAAAGAAGAACAGCAACAGGATGCTGATGCTGATGCGAAAGCCGAACAGGCGAAGGCTGTAGCCGCTGAGGCACAAGCAAAAGCAGCACAGCAGGCAAAAGCCGCAGCCCAAGCCGCACAAGCTAAAGCCGAGGCCGAGGCAAAAGCTCAGGCAGACCAGCAGGCGAAAGCTGCTGCTGCCGAAGCGAAGGCACAGGCCGATCAGCAGGCGAAAGCTGCAGCCGCCGAAGCGAAGGCTCAGGCCGAACAGCAGGCGAAAGCTGCAGCCGCCGAAGCGAAAGCTCAGGCAGATCAGCAGGCGAAAGCAGCTGCTGCCGAAGCGAAAGCTCAGGCAGATCAGCAGGCAAAAGCAGCAGCCAGCGCAAAAGCAGCACAGCAGGCAAAAGCCGAAGCGGCGGCAGAAGCGAAAGCAAAAGCCGAACAGCAGGCGAAAGCCCAGGCGGCGGCAGAAGC
>ERZ794936.336-NODE-336-length-24962-cov-6.782029_pt1 | contig 24962 bp, 9 predicted proteins | sample MGYA00511083_ERZ794936 | MGnify/ENA primary metagenome ERZ794936 (study PRJEB30137, sample SAMN04331409) | food metagenome | isolation source: Y2 must sample point D1 replicate A | place: Australia: South Australia | collected 2014 ... | reverse complement strand
CAGTTGGTGTTTTATTTACAGACTTCTTTCTAAATATGGAAAATATCGAAGATTTTTTGTTTGATTTATCTTCGGACACTTTTCTGATTATTTGCTGCTTGTTAATAGGCAAATTAGAAGTCTTCTTTACTCTCAGTGGCGGTTGAACTGTGTTCTGCTGTTTGAAGCTGGGTTGAGAGCTTTTACTAGATGCATTATCAGTTGAGGACTTAGAAACGTCAGTTTTCAATTCTTTTTGGTTTTCAGTCTTGATGTCGTCGTATTCTTCCTTCTCAAATATGTTTTCCATTGGCATATTATAAGGCTTTTTACTCAATAATGATACATTTTGTTTATTGATTGCTGATCCAGAAGATCTTTCAGAAGATTTTTGATCTTTTGTTTGGAGGTACCCCGCAAGTGCACTCAGAGAAGGACTGCTGCTAAATTGTATATTCATAGTGCTAATTTCATTAGCTTTATCATCATTATTGTTCTCTTCATCGTCTGAGCTCGATAAGTTTTGGTTTCTACCGGCTTCTTTAATCACCTTGTTGTTCAATGTTCTATTTTTAGTTTTTTTACTTTCTTGCTCAGCAAGCTTATAATTCATGTATTGAACCATATCGTTGTCTTTATTCAAAAAAAGGGAGGATCTGAGGTTCTTGGCATGTCTCAAAGATAGATTGTTGTCATTTTTGCTGGAATTGTCTATTTCACTCAATGAACTGGACTTTACCATCTGGTTTTCCTCTAAAGAAGAGCTGCTGTTGCCAGCGGTGAGCATGTTTGGTGTGGATTCGTAGAACATTGAGTAACGCTTGGATCTGTCTTTGGATCTGCTGTTGGTCTGCGAAACTGGTCTCTCTGACGATCTGCCGTTAGCCTCCGAAACTGGTCTCTCTGAAGATCTGCCGTTAGCCTCCGAAACCGATCTCTCTGAAGATCTATTAAGCCCACCATTGGACCAATCACCCGATCTCTTATCCATCTCAGAAACAGATCTATTCTTCATGTGTCTATTGCCGTTATTCTCCATACTTTTGTCTTAATTTGCAGTAGAACTCACTCTGTCGTTCTCTATATACTTGTTGTTGTTTTTAATTTTTTTTTGATCTGTATTTAACTAATTGATTTCTCTCTTAAGTGTCCCGACCAATCTCAATTCCAAGCAAATAAATTGATTATATCCGATATCTGCTGTAGTATAAAAGGGCCTATAAGTCTCACTAATATCTGGTGTAAGGTGTATGGTTAAATCTATGTTATTCTTGTTTTTAAATTTTTAAAAATGCTGGTACTTCATATATAGGCCTATTTTTGCCGTACGTTTTTCTCGCGGAATATAGGCACTTGTATATGAAAATTTTTCAATGTAATTGAAACAGAGTAATGGCTATAAGAATGAAGAGTCACGTTTTTATATAGAGATATGTGTATTAAGGTTAGGAATTAAGGCTTATGATTGAGTATATAACTTAGTGGTCGGGCAAGGTTTTTAAGACCCCAGAACATATGCATATCTGGTAGTAAGTGCTGTTCCATCTCCTGGAAATTAGGTTGGGGGACAGGCCATTGTACATGTGTCTGTTGAAGTAGTAGTAGTTGTCATCGTCAAACTCCTCCAAGGGTTTTTTAGGTTTATTTGGGGATTTGAACGAAGATATTGTGACACTATTGCATCTGTTACATTGTTTTAACTGCTTTTTGTATTTTTTGCTATGAATCTTCTCCTTGGTTATGTCGTCTATGTTGAAGTTGTAGTTCCTGTAGAATTCTTCGTTGTAGTTCTCTACAAAGACACCTTTTTTTATGCTTTCAAATTTCTTTATAGATAACTCTCGATTGGTCAAAAACTCTTCGCTGAAAAGCTTTAGATCTTTGTCATCATTCAAGAACAATACCTTGTTTATGTCCAAAGATGGCAAGACTATTGTCTTGAATAGGTTTAAAACAATCATGTGGTGGAATTTGAATGATTTGTGAATCTCTCCTTTACTGAATATCAATGTCTCTTTAAACGCACCATCCAATTTGATATCGCCATTGCCATTGTTGTTGCTATTTGCAACTTCATCAGCCTCGTTTTTCTTCAGCCCCTCATCCAATTTCAATAAGTAATCTTCAACAGTTGCCAACAATTTTGAGTTTTCATTAATCAAGTCTAAAAATATATTTGAGGATTGCTGTAAAATCGGTACGTTAGTTTCTTTAAACTGAATTATTATTTTTGATAACTTTTTCAATTCAGTTATGTTTGCCAAAAGCATTGATCTGGTCAATTTGGAGCCTAAGACAGCCAAAACAAACTGAGAGTTTTTATCTTGTTTTTCATTCAAAAGCACTATCATTTCTTTGTTGATTAGATTTAGTAGTTTAAAGAACCATTCACTGAACGTCAAAATACTTTCAATTGAATCTTGTTTGGTATAAGATAGGGTTAAAGATAAAATAGAAATGTTGTCACCATTACTCTTATCCTGTTGTTGCTGGATATTATTCATGTTTGTAACTGCTTGAGTAACAGTCTTACTTACCTGAGAAATGGCAAACCAAAATGTTCTTAGCTGCAATAGAATTCTAACCATAACAGTAGAATTCTCATTATGAGGCACAGACAAGGATAATTCCAGATGAAGTAGTATAAGTTTTTGCATTGGTTTGGTAACCAAGATTTTTTGAATGTAATCAGTATTGGAATTTGCCAAAAATCCAAAGAACTTAAAGCATGTTTTTAAAACCAAAAACAATATGTCCTTTTTGGCATTTGTGGAATTGGCATCATCTGGTATGTTATCTAAGAAATTTGAAATAGCCAAGGTAACATCCTCACCCCCACAAGGTTGATGTGTAGTTGAGTGTACAAAGTTATGAGCTAAAGCTGTGACCTGTATTTCAGATATCGTATCATACTTGCCATGTATTGGTGAGTATGAAGTAAATTTCAATTCAGATTTGTTTTTAAATTTATACAGCAATCCAGCTGCTAGCGGAGACAATATACACCACTCAATTTCTTCCGATTGATTGCTAGATAATAAGTTTTCAAATTTAAATCCTGTTTCCAAGGGAGTACTAATATCTAGATTGCCATTAATCAAACCACCACCTTCTTGTAACAAATCCAATTTTTTGGATGTATTTTGCCAAGTGGATCTTTTTAAAGTTTCAATATCACCGTTTTCAAATCTGATTGTAATCAACTCCAGAATACTATGGAAATCCAATTGTAATATTTTCTTTCCTATGAATTCACTATCAGCAATATGAGTCAATTGATATTTATTCATTTTGAAATTAGCGTTTTGACCTAATGGAATATTGTTAGATAAAGTTGTTGGAGATAGCTTCTTAACCACATATCTTTTTAAAATGGTATCAGCAACTCCTGTAAATAAATCTTTCAGTTCATATTGAATTACTAATTCAGCATCTGGAGAACATGAATCATCATATGATCTATTCAAAAAGTAATGTTTAACAAAATTAGCATCCATACCATTAATTTCTGTATCCAAATTAAAAGTCAATAAATGTTCACTTTTTAAGATTGGATGTGGTAATTCATTGGCATTGATATTTGGATGGTTTTCTTCTTGTTTTTGTTGCAGCAATTGATATTGCTTTAAGTTCCAATCAATGGTTAATTTGTAAATCTTCAACTCTCCTTTATCTTTTTGTAATGTACTTATCAAAAAGCAGTTGCTTTCTTGGCAATAGGCTATTTGAGAATCATCCAGCAAAAAGTTTCCCAACTCCTCATCTAGCTTGCAAGTCACCTTTCTTGTTGTTCTTGAATTCAAAAAATTGTACCATAAAACAAAATCAGAGTTCTTTCTTACAGCAGAAAATACATGTTTGATGTAATGAGGGTAATAGCAACCAAATAGCGGTAAGTTATTGAACTGTAGTTTGTTGACTTGAACAGATCTCTTCAACAAATTGTTGTTATCTCCATTAACACTAGTTTTCCAAGTAGCTTGCAATTTACTTGTCATAACTTTTTTAGAGTTAGCAACCCATTGAAAAGACAGAATACTTGTAGGAATCTTAGAGGTATCCAAGTTTTCATGTTTTATGCTGTTTTGAGATCCTGGAATATACTTACCATCAAACCCATTTGAAATTTGATTCGCAAAATACTTCAAGTCATAGTAAGTAGATCCATTTGATTTTGTATCCACCGGATCATTGCTTCCTGGTACTTCAAAGGCTATATCTTGGAATGAAATTGTTAAATTGTCAAAAGTGCAAACTCTTTCCTTTTCATAACCTAATGTAACCAAAGTAACATTCCCCGCAATATCAATCACAGCTGCCGTTTCTCCAGGTAAAGTAGCCCAATTATTGAACTGGATGTGTGAAATATCTAATGTGTTAGAAAATGCATTAACTGGATCAGCTTCATTTTTCAAGGTATTTGTAGCATCTGATTTCTTGCTAATTTTATACCATTTTGAAGGTGCAATTCTCCAGTTTTTACCGTTAAGATTCTCCAAATAAGTTAACCCAACATTAGGTCCATCACTGTGAAGAATAATACCATATTTAGACCATGAAACAGCCTGATCGTAGAAGTAACTCATGTTGGTTTTCTTAGTATGATCTTGTTTTTAATTTTTTTGGTTATTACTGAAAAATACATAATACAGGCGAAAAAACATGTATATAAAATAAAGCATTATTTATGCCTCGAGGAATATTCCGCGGGTCGGACATAACCCCCATATTCAATATTAGCAGAAACATAAGGTTTGAATAGCTTCAAAAAGAAGAGGTCTCCACTAAGAATACGTTACTGTTGTGAGTAGTGTTTAGGCTTAGGCAGAGTGATATTGCTTGCAAAAAGAAACAGCTGTATTTCTTTATAAGAATGCAGCAAAAAATTAATAAATGCATCGGCCGGGAATCGAACCCGGAGCTCAACGATGGCAACGTTGAATTTTACCATTAAACCACCGATGCTGTTTAATATTTTATGTTTGTTTTTTTAAATGGAAAGTACATGTCTAAGTTGTTGCTTAGTTAGTGAAAGTATGTGACTTGTAGGTGTTTTTAAACTTAGGTATCCTTTAGCAAACGGTGAGTATATTACAGGTTAGTAAATATATAATCAGTGTGAAATAAATTGGTTAAGTTTAGCGATAATATAAAATAAAGGTGCAAAATAGCTTCAAGTTTTTGTTTTTTGGTGACTATTTTGATGAAGCGTGGAGGTCTTTCAAGCGAAATTTAGCTTATTCTCAGGGCAATGGTTCTGATGAAAATATAGTTCTTTCGTAAAAATAAAAATGCCAATCTACGTTGAATTTATTAGATGTACACACAGCAGAAAATTAAACATTATTTCAAAGTTAAACAGTAGCTTTCGCATGTTAATAATACTACAACTAAAAATAGTTCTTGCTAAGCTAAAAGGATTATTCTAGAATCTGTTCTATAAAAAAAAAAATAGTGATACTGCATAAATCTTACTATTAAAGCACAGCACAGAAGACAACTCTTTGAATACGATTTCGCATCATCTATCTGTACATTGTTGTTAAATTTAACATATATTGAAAAACATAATTATTTTTTTTTTTTGTGGATCTGTTAAACACATTGGTATCAGTGAAATACAAAGGTAATTTGGATAGCTATTATTAAGTGCATAGTGAGTAAGCAGCAGTTTCTCTTCCACTGTAGCTGTCACTTCTGCCTATGTAGCAATTGCTCCCTCAACACTAGCAATTACTCCTTCCTATGCAGCAGTTGCTCCTCCCGCAAACCATTCACCCCCCAACTCTAGCCATAACTCATATCTACGCAACGGCTGTCTTTATCAACCTCCAGCCACTCCTTGCCTTGCAGCAATCAGCGTATAACCCATCACGCCCCGCTACCGAACACCCATACGTTGGCTCGTTCTGTACCAAATCAGGTAATCATATATCCGATAGTCGGATGTATCGTTTATAAAACCCGCCTACTAACCATTTCTTAAGCAAACCAATTCGCTGCTAAAAAGCGACCGCAAATTTTTTAGGCTTGCTTTTTTTTCACCATAGAACGAGTCTTTTTAAATAATCAACAATTGTTCACTATGGAATGAGTACTAATTCACGGAAGATAGTAAGAGATAAAACCGAAAGAAAAAGTAAGAAAGAACACTAAAAAAAATGAAATTTTACTCAATCATAGCAGCTTTGGTCGCTATTTTCTACGCCATCTTTAAGGTCTGCGCTAAAACCTACATCTTTGATCCAATCACTGTTAACTCCATTTGTAATGAAGTTATTGCTAGACATTCTAATACCACTACACAGGAACAAACTAGAGAACTTTTTATTGATATTAGAGATTCTTTAGCTAAGGTTTACTCAGATGAACACATCAACTTATACGACGACACCAAGTGGATGTTCAACAATGCTGGTGGTGCTATGGGACAAATGTTGATTTTACACGCATCTTTCCACGAATATTTGATCATTTTCGGTACCGCAACTGGTACTGAAGGTCACACTGGTGTTCACACATCTGATGATTACTTCACCATCATCAAGGGTGAACAATGGGCTGCTTATGAAAACGAATTTGTAAGAGAAATATACACTCCAGGTATGACCCATCATTTGAAGAAGGGCCACGTTAAACAATATGCCATGCCAGCTGAAAGTTTTGCTGTTGAATTGGCTCAAGGTTTCATCCCAGGTATGTTACCATTTGGATTTGCTGATGGTATTTTCTCCACTTTAGACATTAAGACCTTATACAAGACTGTTGTTATTACAGGTTCTGATATGATCAAGCGTTGTGTTGCTGCTTTATTCTAAATATATCTGCTATATAGTAATTTTACTAAACCAAAATGTTATAATTGTTTACAAACCAAGACAAATGTCAACTCTTGACTAATATACTAAATTATGTTTAAAATACTTGTAAACATCGATTTTAAGCTGGCTTAATTATTACACACGTGATCTAATGTAAACAACGCGGATTTTAAAGCTCCGTGGTGGCTTATATCCGTTTTTCATGTGATTAAAAAAAAACATCCCTAAAAAAATATGACGATACCTATATTATAAGAGTCTACAGCCAATCGATTAAGTTTGTTAAAAAATTACCCATACAAGTAACAGCCAAAGAGACCAATAAGGTTAATGAAATAAGGTCATGTCGTGGTTTAGTAAAGCAGGAATTTATGAAAAGCTTGCTTTATATTGCATAGACAAATCACCACTCTTGGTGGATAAGCACAAGCTCAAAAGCAAAGATGGAAAGATTATCTTGACGGATGCTAGAATAAATCATAGATTAGACAGTGATAACGAAGATACAGAAATAAACTCAGAAAGCCAAGCAGTAAATGAATTAAACGGCTTTATAAAGTACATTGAACTTGAAATTAGTAGCAGCGGATTGACTATAAATATCGAGGGAAGTGAATTAACATTACATGATACGGGTCAGTCTTCTTTAGATGTGAATCAGATAACTGAGGACTTGATGAAATCGGTGCATTTGTTAAAAAACAATATAAGCAGCTTTGACTACAAAGACTATGGAAGCAGCTCTTACAGTAGAAGCTTCGATGCAGAAACATCAACAGACAGTTCAACTAGTGATTTAAAATCAGATGATAACATAAGCATAAAAAAAGAACCTTTATACAGTGATGATGTATTGAAAAGTGAGGAAAACGAGTTAGAAGAAAATGAAGACGTTTCACCAAGCTCTTCCGGATCATTGATGGATTCTTTCAAAAATAAGATTCTCGATATGGTTTTATCAAACTTCCATATAAAATTCACTGATACTAGAATAATTTTACTAGATTCAGAAATGATAGTTGACATTGAATCTTTTGAAGCTAAATCTAGTGGAAATGAAAGATACATAGACATTTTTGGTGTTGGGTTACAAAGGTACGATGAAGAAAATGTTAACACTACCAATCCTATGGAAAAGTCCATATTTGTCAGTGCTAGATCGTCTTTTGCTGAATCTAATATTCAACAAAGCAAAGTTGACTCTTTAAAAGAAAATGATTTTTTTATTTATTTAGAAGAAATGTCAATTTACTTTATGTCAAATAATGACCCTAGTAAACTAATACCGGAAGAAATCATGATATCAGATTTTTCAATCAAATACGAAGATACAACTATGGATTTCAATTCATTCAATATTTTTGTGAAAAAGAACATTCACAAATACATTTTCAAAACTGATGAACTTATTTTGAAGATCACTAGCCCTAATTTGGATGTTAAAGGGTATAAGGTTGAATTGACCAATATAGAATACGGAAATTATATTAAAACAAGGACTAAAAACGGAAAATTGATTGCTTCTGATACTTTTGAGATTGAAAAGTTTAAGGTATCACATAAAAATATTAACTTGAGCTCAAAGAAGTCAAAGACCGAAAACAAGGCTTTTTCTGTAGTTTTCAAAAATAATAAAACTAATACAGAAAAGTCTTTTGGTTTGGATTTTAAACTTGCAGCTATTGAATTAGTATCAAAGGCATATAGAATCAATTCAGGAATCATACTAAAAATACCTGTAGTAGTAGGGAATTGGCAACAATCCAAGCTTTCTGCGGACATAAATACTTTGAGTTTCAGCTTGATTGAAAGTTTTAAAAATTTAAACATATTAAATAACTTTGTAATTGTTGATAATATTAAATTAAACTTTGTGGATAAGAGGCTCTTCGTAGATATTGGTGATATGTTTGGTGATTTTTGTGCAGATTCCTTGAATTGCTTTATAAAAACAGTAATAGATGTATTTTACACAGAGACTTTTCCAGATCATATGAAGTACAAGTTTGAAACTGAGAAGGATATAGATATGTCTGATATTTTTGAAACTAATGATTTCTTCACACCAGAAAATATTGTTGAAAATAACAAACAAACAGATTCAGAGTTTTATTTCAATAGTAATGATTCCCAGCCAAAATTTAAGCTTAAGAAAAGATTTCTCAAGTCATTGATAGAAAATTCTCATGTAAATAGTCATAATGACTTTAACAATTTCAAGCAGCTGTTTAGATTCAGTAGTGATTCACAGTTTACTTTGAATCTGCGGATCAAATCTGTTGTTTTTAAAATGCACGATGGATTTAACTTTAAGTATACAAAAAACACAATAGCATCAAAGCTAAAGCAACAAAGTGATTCAGATTCAGAATCACATGAAGTTCTGTTTAATTCCATATACATTCCAAAAAATTATAAACAAAATGCTTTTACAAATAACGACTATTTGGAAACACAGAACTTTAATAAACTTCCGGAGTTTAGTCTTCAAAGGTTTAAAGACCATTCTGGTGAGCTAATCATAAAAGACTTTAAACTTACTTTTGAATCTGTTAACAAAGTTGTTCAAAGTAAGCTAAAAATTTGTTGTCAAGAGCTAGAAGTTTTTGATCGTTTGAAACAGTCTGATTTCAATAAATTTTTAACTTCTCATAAAACACCAGAGATTGATCATTCATTTTTCAAAGAAAAGAGAGATTTTATAACTTTTGAATTGGAGACTGTGAAGCCAGATGAGCATTTGTTGGCCACTGAAATCAGAATGAAACTGAAATTAGAACCAATCAAAATGCATGTCAACGAGGAGTTTATTGACTTTTTAATGAGATTTTTCACATTCAAAGATGAAAGATTTGAACTTATTGATGAGTATCCAGAAAATGCCTTTATTCAAAAACTGGAAATAATGGGTATCAATATCAGTGTTGATTTTAAATCCAAAAATACCAAATTACAAGAACCTGAAGAAAGTAATGAAAGCAAGGATACTAAAGTGAGATCCAAATTTTTGAATACACTAAAATCACTTATAGTTGTTGAGAATTGCGATTTGAAGTTTAAACATTTGGTAATGTATGGTATAGATGACTTTGCTGATATCAGTGCAATAATCCAATCTAGGTGGATCATGGATGTTGTAAATTCACAAAGAATAGCTCTTATGAGTGGTGTTTTGCCCCTTAACTCTGCAATGAACATCACCACAGCCTTGAAAAATCTTATTGAGCAACCATTTGTGCAGTCTTCGTCTATGGATGTTTCAAGAAGCTTGCAAAATAATCTTCTTGATCTGGGTAGAGTTTCAGGTAATGAATTGTTAAAATTTGGAGTAAATATATCTCAACAAACTCAAAAGTGGTTGGAAAGCACAGAATCAATGTTACTTAACAAGAATAATACCATTAAGGATAGCTTTGCAGAAGTCAAAAGCATTTCCTATACCAATGAAGGTAACATCATAGGTCAAAAAGGAAGAAAGAATAGTTTAGATCATTATTCCAGCAATGAGGGTTTAGAAGATGAGCATATTTTACGTAATAAAACAGGAGAGAAACCCACAAATTTTAAGGAAGGATTAAATCTAGCATTCACTTCTTTAGAAAGTAATTTGGGACAAGCTTATAAGACAGTATCGAATACTAGCAAAGATGTTCAAAGAACAAATAATAACAAAGATGCAAGTAAAATGATAATCAACAACTTGGGAATTACTTTGTTGAAACCATTGATTGGTGCTACAGGTGCGCTTAACAGCAGCTTCCAAGGTTTGCAAGGAGAGCTTCAAGATGATGAAATGAACCATTACCTCAAATTATACTTTGAAGATAAATATAAAGTTTAAGAATTGGTTATATATTTGTTTTTATACGTAGCTACTCCTGATGTTACATGCTTAGCTCTTTATCTTTTCTTTTTTTGACGTTATCAAGATCTTGTTGCTTTGTAGTTGTTGCTTTGTAGTACATGTGACGCTGTATTGTCGCATACAGCACAATACAGACTCTCTGCCAATATGGGTATATTGGAGATACTATGGTGGAAATTTTCTTGGTCACGTGTTTTACTTTGTCAATTCTTATCTCCGTGTTTCGGAGATAAGCAGTTTTTAAAAAATCCAGAGTCACGTTTTTTTTTAAATCCACCATCGCTAGTGTATCTCCGATGTATTTCCTCCTTCCCAGCGAGAATTTTTCACTTAATTGAAGCCAAAAAAAAACCTCAAAACAGGATGCTGTGGATAAATGGGTGTAAAGTAGAAAAACACACACGTGACTTATTGAAGGTTGCTTATGTGTCACCGTAAAGAACTGTATAGTAGTTGTGGTAAAGCAGTTTCCGGTGGAAGCAAACTAAACAAAGTTTTTGTCTCAAAAGACTTGGATTAGCTGGGGAAGATCATCTTTAGTACAGTGGCTTTTGATTACCCTGAAAGATATCGGCATATCTGCACTAAAGCCTGTATTACCCTGAAAGAAACCGTTTTTACCCCAACCGTTTTAAGCTACCCTGAAAGAAAAAAATTTGCCGTATTCAGCAGTCAGTCCGCTGCTCAGTTACCCGCCTTCTCCCCCAACTGGCATTATCTCCGAAACGCACCAACAAATCCGCAGTATGTAACACATCCGTTTTTATGATCTCCATTTTGGCTCTCTTTCTTTTTTTTCATGTTTTTTTCTCTGTTTCGTTTTAGTTAAATGTATAGTGAATTTTAAATAAAGAGTATATGATTAGGACACCATATATCGAAGCAATAGATTGATACGATGTCTGAAATGCATGCTGAACATTCAGAAGTCTATGATTCGATCACTAATGAACGTGAAAATTTAACTAATACATCACTGACACTTTCTTCGTTTGAAAAGTCGGATTCATCATCTAAAACATGTAATAACTGTAACAATATTATTGAAGAGCATGCTGTTAAAGCACTAGGTAGCATATACCATCAGGATTGTTTCAAGTGCTACGATTGTGGCAATGTTTGCAAACCCAAGTACTTCCCATTCACTATTAATGATGCCTCAACAAATAATGTGGATAAGCAAGTTCCTCTTTGCCAAAATGACTATTTCAAAAGAAACAATTTGATCTGTGATGTTTGCAAAAACTTACTGAAAGGGACTTATTACAATGCTTTTGGGAGACTATACGACGAAGAACACTTTTCATGCAAAATCTGTAAAGAAACATGTTCTCTACAAGAATGTTTCAACTTCGAGGGGAATTTGTACTGTAAATTCCATTATTTGAAGTCATACTCAAAAAAATGTAAAGGTTGTGAATACCCTATAACAGACCAGCATTTTGAATTTGAAAGATCAGGCAAAATCTACAGATGGCATCCTGAGTGCTACGGTATTCATCGATATTGGCATATAGATCTACGCCCTAGTGTATTGGCGTTACCTGAGTTTTCTCAAACACCAAATAACAATGAGGACTTTAAGATTTCAGAAAAAGAAAAGAATGAATTAAGTCGTTTTATAAGCATATCTCAAGAGTACAATTACAAAACGTGGTCCATACTATACAAATTTGAAGAAGAATCTGCTAGTTGTATTTCCGATATGCTGCAATTTTTAACTCATGAAGATAAAACTAAAGGAATTGATGCTGCTGCTTTGCTAGTTTTGAAAGTCAATTGTTTATTCAAAGCTATAGATTCTATCCAGTCAGTAACAGGCAGCTTCAGTCAAAGTAGAAATTCTGAAAAGGAGGTTGAAGCGGACAACAATGAAAACCATGATGAGAATATCGATAATGATAATGAAGCCAACGAAGACGCTGAAAGTACTCAGCAATCAACACAAGAGTCAATAAGAACCAAATACAAAAAATACCCTAAGAGCTTCTCTTCAAGAGTAATGATGTACCTGCAGTTGTTGAGAAAATATGACATAAATGAAATTAACAAAGACAAGAATGCTGGCAACAGTGATGATGACTCAAGCATATTATCAAATGCCATGTCTATAATAAATGGTTTATCTCATTATTTAAAACTGTTGATAAAGTTTGGTGTTTGTAATGTATTGGAGTACAACAAAAGCGCCCATTCCGTTAATGCTTTAGAAAAATTCTTAAGGGAAGTCAACAAGTCTTCTCAATATAAAATAAATCCATTTTCATTGATAAAAGATGTCAGCATTGACTCCACTGATTCTTGTGAAGGTTGTGGTAAGTATATTCAACAGGAATGTATAGTCTTCAAAAATAGAAGATGGCACGTTAATTGTTTGAAGTGTCATAAATGTAAAAACTTGATTGAAAGATATGATATCTTAGATGCAAACTATAACCCAAGAACCCAAAGCGTTTTATGCCCGTTGTGTTCTACTTGTGATCCAAATGCTGAATCTGGGTTTATTCCCGTTAGTAGATTAAATAACTTGACTTATCTGTTGAAGATAGCCTTGGTAAAAACACGTGCATTGGTCATAATACAAATGCGTGGTCAAAGTATTACTAATGAAGTCAGAACTAGCTCTATGCTAAAAGAACAATCTTACATGAAAACATTGAATGATATTAAAAACTTCAGATCTAAAAGAAATAGTATGAAAATTATAAAAACTTCAGAAAAGAACTTAGACGACAACATCAAATCTGTTAATGCTACCTCTTCAAAAGAGCACAATCATTCTCAAGAAACAATTCACCAATTCAATAACAGTAAGACATTGACTTTGGATGATATTTCCAGAATTGTTGCGATGGAGCAATCCAGAGTTGGTAAAGTCGAACCGGTTGTTGCTAAAAGACCTTCAACACCAACATCAAAGAGTGTTAGTGTTTTAGATACCAAAAAATCTGAAGCCACATCATCTGTTCCTTTATTACCTTCAAGACTGAAAAAAATGAATAGTGCATTTGAAGTCAGCAGCAACAAGTCATCCTCCAAGGAAAGATCTCCTGATTTGAATGTCAAGATTACTAACTCGTCTTCAGGATTCAAACATCACAACAAATATGAAAAGAAGGACAAAGAAGAATCTTATGAGATATATTATTCTGACTTATCATCTGATCATTTATACAAGATCCAATTGATATCGTTAGCTCTTTTGTTAAGTAATGTTGAAAAGAAAAACACAGGCGATGTAGATTCTATATTGAAGTTGCTCAAGAACAATGCCAATCCTATTTTAGTATCTCCAACTTTGTCAAACAAATTTTGGAGCAAGTTAAAGTCACATAGTAAAAAACATTATGGCAATGAACCAAATTCAATAAACAATGAAAACTACCCAGGAAATGTTAATGGAAGCAGTCCAACACCTGAGCAACGAGCATTTAGTCCAGATCTTGGTAACAACAAGGACTTTGATTTAAGTAAGACAGCAAAAGGTATTAACGAACAGCCTACTCAAGTATTTGGGGTTTCCCTAAACAAGCTAACTGAAGCACACGGTGTTGATAGTGATTTGTCTTTGGGATCAAACAGGATCAGAATTCCTTTGGTTTTGGATGAATTAATAGCTTCTCTAAAGCAACTGGATTTGTCTATGGAGGGGTTATTTAGAATCAATGGTAATATTAGAAAGTTAAGAGAATTTACCGAAGAAATAAATGCTAACCCAGGAAATGTACCTGATTTTTCAGGAGAAAATGCCATTCAATTAGCAGCTTTGCTAAAGAAGTTCTTTAGAGAGCTGCCAGAACCATTGCTGACAACTACTCTGTATAATTTATGGGCAGGTTCTATGCATGATTTGGATAGAATAAAACTTGTTTATGCTTTGTTGCCGAAATATCACCGAAATTGTTGTGAAGTTTTGTTCTCTTTCTTAAAGTATGTGTCGACCTTTTCAAGTGGTTCCAAAATGGATATACATAACCTAGGTACTGTATTTGCTCCAAATATTTTATACTCTTCAGAAGAGAACACACATGCGGATTCAGGAATAGCCATCCAAGTAGTTGAAGATTTAATAAAATCCAATGAGCAAATGGTTTGTGTTCCTGACAACTTGATGGACTTATTGAAAAAGACTTTAGACGCCAAATTACCAACAGACTTCTCAACAATAAATGACTATTTAAAAAGCAAGAATATAATTTAAGATTATATAAGTGTAGTATTTCTTTTTTCTTTTTTTGAAACCTTTTTTTGATATAAAAACAATTGATATTTTATATATAATATGAATTATTCGGAATCTGGTCTAGTAACTGGCCATTGGTAAATATCACCATGCATGTATTTGTAGTTGTGCTTGTGCATGTATTCGTTTAATTCAACAGGACCTCTACTACCGTATGCATAGATAGTTGGTTCAGGAGCGTTTTCACCTTCTAGATAGTCTAATAAAGGAGTGAATAAAGCCCAAGAAACATCTAATTCATCATCTCTGACGAAGTTGGAATGATCACCTATCAAAGCATCTCTTATTAAGGCTTCATATGCTTGTGGAATCCAGAAATCTTCATATCTGTCAGCATATGTCAAATTTAAATCAGTGATTTTGGTGGTGGTGCTTAAACCCGGAGTCTTCATGTTACATTTCAAGTAGACAGCTTCATCAGGTTGGATTCTAATGACTAATTCATTGTTTGGAATTTGAGAGAACATACCACTGGCAACAGGCTTGAATTGGATTCTAATTTCAACTTTACCAACATCTAAAGCCTTACCAGCCTTCATAACAATAGGAACACCATCCCATCTTTCATTTCTGATTTGGAAGTTCATTGCAGCAAAGGTTATACATTTAGAACCTTCAGGAACAGTTTCATCATCTAAGTAGGAAGGCTTAGAACCATCTTCAGACTTACCATATTGACCAATGATAATATCATCATGGTCAATAGGAGCAATTGCCTTCAATACTTTGACCTTTTCATCTCTAACAGCTTCAGAGTCAAATGTTACAGGTCTTTCCATAGTCAGTAAGGTCAGGACTTGTAATAAATGGTTTTGCATTACATCTCTGATGATACCGATATCGTTGAAGTAACCACCTCTACCTTCGGTACCAAAAGGTTCCTTGAAGGTAATTTGAATATTTTGAATGTTTTCTTTGTTCCAAGCAGAGTTGAACAATATATTACCAAATCTAAGAATCAACAAGTTCTTTACCATTTCTTTACCCAAGTAGTGGTCGATTCTGTATAATTCATCTTCGGTGAACAAAGGAGCTAATTCCTTTTGTAGCTGTCTGGAAGATTCTAAATCATGACCAAATGGCTTTTCAACAATGATCTTTGTTTTGGCATCATCTTCATTCACGTATATGTTATTTTTGATTTTTTCACAAACACTACCGAAAACACTTGGTGGCAAGGCTAGATAGTGTAATTTATTTACAGGAGAACCCTTGTTCAATGATTTTTCAATTTCCTTATAGGCTTCACCCAACTTTTGGTATCCTTCATCGGTATCATACGGACCTTGGACGTAGGTGACGTTTGACAAGAATTCATCAACGATCTTTTCTCCATTGGATTCCTTGGAAACCTGTTTCAATAGGAATGGTTTTAATCTGTCTCTCAATTCTTCGTCGTTCATCTTAGATCTTGCATAACCGACTATTTTGCATTCATCCTTGGAGATTTCTCCTTGTTTAAATAGCCCAAAAATGGCTGGAAAGGTCTTCTTCTTGGATAAATCTCCAGAAGCACCAAAAACCGTGATGATGTACTTACTTAGTTTATCCGTCATCTTTTGTTTCTTACTTTGTGGGCTGTTTGGCATAATAACTTTAATATCTTTGGTTTCACTATATCCGATTCGTTTTTCGTTAAAAAACATACATAAATTCAAACATCATACAAAATCAAGCAAAGTCGTTATATACAACGCTAATAAAACCTTTAAAAAACATGTATCATACAAAAAAAAATGTGAAAACTTTTTCCCACCACTTTACATAATTTTGATTCAAGTCATTTTTACGTAGGCTTGTTTTCACGCTTAAGCAGGGCCCAAGAGCATTCTAGTGGGAGCGGAATATTTTTTTAGAACGGCGAAATATCGCAAGGCTGCTTAGAGGTAATGATGACGTTGGTGGAACTTGAGTTTTGGATTGATTTTGAATAACGGTTGTGAGGTTTGTATATAGGGAAGTCACTTTTCTATTGGTTGTAGGAGTATGGAGAGAGGACGAGGGATCGTGAATAGAAGGTTTTGAGCGGATTTAAAGGGTATAGTATTTTGAATAAATAGGGAGAGGGAGAGGAGACGGAGAAGAGAAGGCAGAGAGAAAGAGGTATTGCTAGAGTGCAATCACCACGCTTCAAATATAGCAGTTGAGGAGTCAGCTACTTTGGTGTCCTCTTCTTTTCGTCTTTCCACCTTGTAGTTGATGTCCATGTTCTTTGATTTGGATGCGTTTATGAAATTTTTTATGTAATCGGACGGGTGTTTTCCGATCCTACTGGATTGGTTTAAATCGGACATGACGTTAATTTTGTTAGTGAACTCTCTCAAGTAAATTTCATTGAGCTTTACCAGCGATTCAGCTCTTCTTTTACTATTGGATGATGATTCCTCATCAGGCACTAATAAACCACCACCATTCATGCACCCACCAGGGCATGCCATCAATTCAATAAAGTCACAATCTTTGGGTTCAAGTCCATCTTTTCCCTCAGTTAATGTTCGTTTTTTTCTGCTGTTCATCAGCAGATTGGTTCTTTTCTTCATGAACATACTACTGCTTTTGTCTAGTTTTCTGATCAGGTTTTGTAAATTTTTGAATCCGTATAATTCACAACTACTGGCAAAGACCTTTGTATCTTCAGATTTGTTTATAAGTTTATAGTACTTTATATCGTTATTTTTTCCGCTTTCTACCTGGATCTCAAGTTCTAAAGAACTGTTTTCTTGTTCCAAAAATTCTTTGTATTCTTTGATGTATCTATACGCATATCCACCGCTGCTGTTTTCAGCTTCAATCTCGGCTTCATCAATCATCCAAGCCAAATTAGCTAGATCCTCGTTTTTGTAAACATTCATCAAGTTCATTCTTTTGGCATCATCAAAAGGTACTTGTGGAGGCTTCAAGCTTACATCATTATCTATAAACATGTTGATTATTTCTTTAGGAGTCAAAACACAATCAACATCTAAATCATCTTCTCCATTTTTGGAGCTTTCCAGTTTCTTGTCAAAACAAGGCATTATTGATAAGTGGTAGAGTTTCTTATCTTCCTCTGCGAATACAACTTTCTTCAAGTAGTTACCCAACATTGACATTTCAGGTTTAATCTTAACAAAATTTGGTGTTAAGGAGTTATGTTGTTTTTCTATATACAAAACAACACCAGGACAAACAACTGTGAACTTAGGTCCCATTTCGGACTTTTCTTGTGTGTTCAATGGAATCACATGCTTGTTCAGTTCTATATTGGAAAGTTCCTTCCCTATCTGTGTAGAGGTTATATACAATTGGTTTGAATTGTTTTTCTTTTGAAAAATCTTAGCAAAGCTTTGTAATAACCACTCATCAACAACATTTAAGTTATCAAATTTCAAATAATTCAGAAGAGATATTCTACATGTAGGTGAAATGGAGATGACTAGACTCAATTCATCGTCATTTGCAAGAGTTTCATTGTAATTTTTGAAAAAACTTTCATATGAATGTTGTTCCAAAATAAGTTCTTCACTTGTTGTCACACATCCGGAACATGCTAAACAATCTTGTAGGGTAATATTAACCTTTGTAGGAACATCATCTTCTTTTCCTACCTCTATAACATCATCACTTTTATTTTTTTCGTAGGTATCTTTGATAGGATTGATACAAACCTGATTAGGAGTTATAAAATCGTTAAGAGTTTCCTTGCTTAAAATAGAGCTCATTGTCTTTATAAGTTATATGGTTATCCAACTAGTAATATTTGGTTTTCTCAAGACAATTATTGGCTAATATGAAGGATTATATATGTAGAAGAAAAAAAAAAAATCGGTCCTAAGCCATAAGTCATCACTTTTTTAAAGAAAAAATGGTAGCGATCTGTTAGCAATAACAACCGACATACACGTGACCAGACTGTGTGATATTGTGACGCTCACCACTACAAAATGTCAAGGACACAGTACTCTAAAGGGCTTCAATTAAGTCAAGAACCCATTTTAAGTGTGATTTTACAAAATAAGGTGATTTAATATTTTAACATGTCGTTTATAAATCAAATTTTCATATATAAGTCGTCATCTTCATTGTGAAGATAAAGAATGTGGAAATATCCAAAGCTTATCAGACCAAAAACTATAAAATTTTAACCAATTATTCATCTATCAAAGCTTCATTTATCGTCTCATGATTGTATAAAGCTGTTTTCTTTAAGTTGACATATTGAGTAAAACTAAGCGAATTGCCCATATATCCTTTATCTATCGACATTTAAAATCCGACACGTTTTGGAAAAAAAAAAGGGCGATTGATTCGGCTGGATGGGTGAAAAATGTTGATAATTCGGTGTTAATTGGCTTAAATGAATTGAGTTTCCTATTTAGGCAACTCAATTTATATTTAAGCGACCTTATCTTGAAATTATCAACTATCGATTTTTTTTATCGCTTATGTTGAGAAATCGGTTTATCGTGAACAAAAATTTTAATAGAAGTTTTTAATAATGGCCTTTAGTTTGGGTTGGACGTATGTCTTTATTAATTCGGAATGTGACTATTAATAATCAAGGTTGTTTTTTCCGCAGATGATGAAATGTATATAAAGACGTTTGTTCTTGCTTTTAATCATTCTTGATCATTTGTAAAAATTGAATATTTTAAATTAAAAAAAACATTAATAAAAAAAAAAACCAAAGAATACAAGATACATTTTATAATATATCAATGGTATACACAGATATTTTCACTCCTTTAGTTCCAGCTGATATTGAATTGGCTTCTGAATTGATCAAAAAACACCCAAATAATGTCAAAGATTTAGTTCAATTTGTTCAAATTGATAAGTTAAACCCACCAAGAAAGCAATCTACCAAGTTAGTCGATGAGTTAAGAGCTGGTAAAACAGAAGGCTTACCAGTAATCGATCCTAAGGTTTACGTTTTATACTACAAGAACAATGAAATGCCTTTGTTCAAGTCTATAGTAAACTTAAAGACCAAGACCATTGAGATCACCACTCAAGAAGAAGGTTTAGGTCCAATGCAAGGTGAATTCATTGAAAAGCTAGATGCTAAAGTCTTCTCCATTCCCCAAGTCAAGGAAAACATTGAAAGATTAAACTTAAAAAATAAAAAATTCAACCACCCTACTTTAGGTGAATTAGGTTACAATGTTATTTCAGAAACATGGATGTATGGTAACAGAGGTGAACCAGAAGATCACTTAAAGCCAAAAGCTCAAATCTACTTCTTCATCAAATTGGACCATCTTGAATCTAATCACTATGCTCTACCATTACCATTTACTGTAATCGTTGATTACTTCACCTGTGAATACATTGATATGGTTTACTTACCTATGGATGGTGATGACTCTACTCCTATCACCCCAGATAGATTAAATGACTGGGTTATTCCAGATGACATCCACAAGTTTGAATACTATCCAGAAGTTAGAATTGATTATGAACCAGAATTAAATTTGAAACCTCTATCCATCAGTCAGCCAGAAGGTGTTTCCTTCAATGTCACCAATGATAACAAGGTTGAATGGCAAGGTTGGGAATTCTATGTTCAAACTAATGTCAGAGAAGGTTTCTCTTTGAACAACATTTATTTCAAAGGCAGACCTTTGATTTGGAAGTATTGCTTAAATGATATGATTGTTCCATACTCAGCCAAGCCAATGTCCACAAAGCCTGGTGAAAAACACAAGAATGCTCTAGCCTCCAAGATGGCATTTGATGTTTCTGAAATTGGGTTTGGTAACGTCACTTTCCCATTAGGTTCCGGATGTTGTTTAGGTTACATCAAGTACTTTGATGCTTGTAAAACTGATATTGAAGGTAAACCTGTTGTTGTTAAGAACCAAGTCTGTATGCACGAAGTTGACAACGGTGTCCAATGTTTACACAAGAACTACAGAACTGAAAACAACAAGTTGGTCTTGAGAAGAAGAGAATTGATTTTACAAACTGTTGCTACCGTTGCTAACTATGAATACATCATTCAATTTATTTTAGATCAAAATGGTTCCATCACCACAGAAGTCAGAGCTACTGGTATTTTATCAACCACTGCTATTGAACCAAACACCAAGACTGATCACTCTACTGTTGTTGCTCCAGGTGTTAATGCCCAATACCATCAACATTTATTCTCATTTAGATTAGACCCAAGATTTGATGGTGACTTGAATTCTGTTTGTTATGACGATTTTGTTCCGTTAGAAGACAACGAAGAAGATTGGTTAGTTGGATTCAAATCTAAAAGAACTTGGTTGGAAAAGTCTGGTCACATTGAACAATCTCCATTCACCAACAGAACTTACAAGTTTATTAATGAAAATGTTATCAATCCTGTATCTATGACTCCAGTTGGTTACAAAGTTGAAATTCCAGCTCATCAACTGATTATGGCCGGTCCAAACTCTCAAAACATCAAAAGAGCTAAATTTGCTACAAAGCAATTTTGGGCTTACCATGCCGGTGACGACAGAAACTACATTGCTGGTGAATTAACCAATCAATCCAAGGAAGATACTGGTTTAGCCAAATGGTTAGAAGAAGATGCCAAAGCTGACAAATCCATCAGAAACACCGAATTATCTTGTAACATCACCCTAGGTTTATCTCATGCCCCATCTACTGAACAATTCCCTGTCATGTCCATGGATAAAGTTGAATTTGCCATCATTCCTGTTTGTTTCTTCTGGAAGAACCCAGCTCTAGACTTGCCAATTGCTACTGCTGAAACCACTAAGATCGTTTGTTACGAAGATATTGTTGCCGGTAAGCAATCATCTTGTTGCAAAAAATAAACTATTTATTAATTCCTTTATTAAATTTTTTTTTCAATAAACAACCTCATTTTATTACTCTTTGTTAATACAACATCAATTAAGCTTTCTTGACTATACATGTTTTATTACCCTTTCGGGACAGCAATGAAGCATAATATGCGTTCGAAATATAAAGGTTTCATGAAATTTTTCAAATTTTTTTTTTCGCTTAAATATGATACTTGTTCGAATTTAGCTGTGTTTATTTTTAAAATAGTAAGGTTGCAAGGCTTATTTTAAAACATAAAGCAATAGAAACCCTAAACAAAATAAGCATTTAACATACAAGATGATTGCATTCTTATGGGTATTTGTTTTGTTTAATGGCTTTAAGCTTCTGAACGGGTTCAGGAACATCAAAGACCATGATGAATACAGCTACTTTGTAATAGAGAGCACATACAATGAAATTAAAGAGTTTATAACGACCGATGGAAATTCTGAATACAAATACGAAAATGGTCTATATGGGTTTGAAGATACACATCATGTTATATCTACACCAAAAAAATTAGTGAAAAGGGCATTTGCTGAAAACCATAAATTTTTTGAAAACAAAAAAATACATACGTTAAACCCAGAAACCAGATTATTTAAAAGAACTCCGGTGCCCATAGACACAACAGTGTCTGATAACCAAAATTCTGATGCTGATTGGACAGGTTACAGTGAAGAACAAAAATCAAAAATAGAAAAAGTAATGAATGATTATCAGATCAATGATCCTCTTTTCAAAAAGCAATGGCATATCTACAATTCAGTCTATGAAGGGAACGATTTAAATGTATTGAAGGTTTGGGATATGAACATCACTGGAAGGGGTGTAACCGTTGCCATTGTAGATGATGGTTTAGATTATGAAAACATGGATTTAAAAGAGAACTTCAATGCAAAAGGTTCTTATGATTTCAATGATAAAAACGATCTTCCAAAACCCAGATTAGCAGATGATTACCACGGCACTAGATGTGCTGGTGAAATAGCAGCTGCTAAGAACAACGACTATTGTGGCTTAGGTGTTGCATATAACGCCAAGGTTGCAGGCATAAGAATTCTATCTGGTGAATTAACTGCTGAAGAAGAAGCAGCTTCAATGATTTACGAGATGAACGAAAATGACATTTATTCTTGTTCTTGGGGTCCTACAGATAACGGAAGAGAAATGGAAAAACCTTCAGACCTAGTATCGCAAGCTATGGTCAAGGGTATAACAGAAGGTAGAAACAACAAAGGAAACATCTATGTATTTGCTTCTGGAAATGGTGCAAACTTGGGCGATAATTGTAATTATGATGGTTATACAAATAGTATATACTCCATTACCGTTGGTGCTATTGATTGGCAAGGACTACACTCATCTTACTCTGAGTCATGTTCAGCTTTATTGACAGTTACCTACTCTTCCGGATCTAACGAATACATTCACTCTACAGATATCAATAATGTATGCTCGGATAAGCATGGTGGTACCTCTGCTGCGGCTCCTTTAGCTGCTGGTGTTTATGCATTGGTCTTGGAAGCCAATCCAAATTTGACATGGAGAGACCTGCAGTATTTGACTGTTGAGTCCAGTGTTCTTGTGGATGACTCGGAAGATGAATCCAAATGGCAGCAGCCGGCAAATTATTTCAATAAGAAGTACTCTCATATGTATGGATTTGGGAAAATAGACGCATTTGAGATTGTCAATAAGGCTCTAAGTTGGAAAAATGTAAATGAACAAGTTAATAAGAAGTTTGATAAGATAAATGTAGACAAGTCTAGTAATGCTGAAAATGAATATGTAGAAAGTAAGTTTAATATAACTGAACAAGATGTTGCATATTTTAAGCATTTGGAACACATTACCGTTACTATAGATGCAGATGCTAAAATGAGAGGGCTTACCGAAATTGATTTGATAGCACCAGATGGCTCTGTTTCACATTTGGCTATTCCTAGAAAAATAGATAAGAGAGGTGGCGGTTTCCCCAATTGGAAATTTATGTCAGTTGTTCACTGGGGAACTCAGCCTGTAGGTGAATGGACTTTGAAAAGCAGAGTAAGTTCTGACAGTAACACTCTCAAGCTAAAAAGTTGGGAGTTTGAAATATTTGGAGAAAAAAGAGATGCTGAGATTGCAATTACTTCTTCAATTAGTATTACCACTACCTCCGAAGTTCTGGAGCCTACTTCTACAGCTTCTGAACCTGCTACTACCACAACAGCATCTGTAACTACTCCTACCGAAACCCAAGAAGGAAACGAGCATGAAACATTGAAAAAAGGTGAAAGACTACTAAAAGCCCATCATTACTTAGGGTTGTTCATGCTGATATTCATTTTGTCATTCTTACACTACCTATTATTTGTACATAAAAAGCAGAAATTCCAAAGATTAAGAGCTGAAGCATATGAATTTGATATAATAGATAATGAATCTGATGGCCATTATGAATTATCTGATGATGAATTTGATTTAGATAATAATGAAGAATCTATCAATTTTGAGGTAGATAGTGATGAAAATTTGGATAACTTTGATTTAGAACAACATGTGTCTGGAGAAGAAGAGATCAATGAGGGGATAAACAACACGGATACTAACTTTATTAATCCATTTATAGAGCATAATGGAGAATAGAAAACTATATAAAATTTATGTAATATTCGATATTATTGGAATAAGGGTTCCATTACAGTGAAATTTTTAGTTTACGGTTTTTGTTATAAGTTCCTTATTTTTTTTCTTTTTTATCTGAGAAGACCTGAAGAAATAAAAACACTATTAGTGGTTATATCCAGAATTTAATCATTAAGTTATATATATATTATGTCCAATCCAATGTTTTGAAAAAAAACTGTTTATACAAGTAGTGTTTCGTATCCCAATAAGTAGTAACTAATAACTTCGTTTTAAACTTTTTTTTTTAACTTATTTTTCTTATTTTTACAAACTTTTAATTCAACTTCAAAAGTTTTCACATATTCAGTATTCAAACTTTTCTTATCTCTGTAAATAACGTATGTCATTAAAATCATATTCTTCACATTTTTCTGCTTTACCAGTATTATGTAATACTCACCTCTATTTGCTGGCGCCGTCAAGCTAAATTTCACATTTAATCATTTACCCCTATTAATTAAATCCATTCCCCCACTTTTATTTCTGGAAGATCTGCTCAATGAAATGCAACATCTGTTTGTATTTGAAAATTTCATATCTCTACTTTTAAACATACTGAAAAGTTTCCGGAAAACAC
>ERZ794936.335-NODE-335-length-24964-cov-35.538922_pt1 | contig 24964 bp, 7 predicted proteins | sample MGYA00511083_ERZ794936 | MGnify/ENA primary metagenome ERZ794936 (study PRJEB30137, sample SAMN04331409) | food metagenome | isolation source: Y2 must sample point D1 replicate A | place: Australia: South Australia | collected 2014 ... | reverse complement strand
AGCGATAGCATGTCTTGGCTCTACGAGCGATAGCGCGTGAGTATTACTAATAGTCGTAATTCCATTACCCGAGTGATATTATTTTAAACTCATAGCACGAGCAGATAGAGTAAACATCTTTCCTATATTTCTTCCACGGAACACCACCAAAACTCCCGAGGCTCCTGAAATGCCAAATGGTTACGAAAAAAAACAACACACCTGACGTGCACTCCCGCCACATACTGTGTAAATATTTGCGCGCCCCGTTTCCTGCACCCTGTAAAAGGCCGGTTCATCATTTTTTTTTGTCTGTGTAAGTTGTCCCGACAAAAGCGTACCTTGGGTAACACAAAAAAAAACATCGGATGGATGCTTTTCAAAAACAAAACCGACAAAAAAATGAAAAACAACAACCTACACACAAAAACAGGCCGGGTCACGATAGTTATGGTGAGCTACATTGCAAGATTACTAATCACAGTTTTTTTGGGCAACTGGTCTTGATCTAATGATTAGTAATATTTTGGGTAGTGGAGGCGAGATATTGATTACCACAACCCCACCATATATATACCCTTTTAATCACTCAACGACCACTTCCTGAAAACCATCTTTTATTTTACCCCATAAACAATGGACTATATCAAAATGGCAAACACCAACTAAAGAATGCCAGACAAGTCCCTAGCTTTCAATCCAGAAATACCCCATGTCTTACCACACGAAAAGATGTACAAGTTGCAGATAGGCAACAAGCTGTTTCTGCTGAGTGGAGCCTCGTTGTCTTCAGACGCGCCCTCTTACTTTACCAAATATTTTCAGAAAACCACACCAAACATATCTGCTGACCCACCAACAACAAGAGTAAATGATCCACCAATTCTCTTTATCGACAGAGACCCAGAAATTTTCCAAAAAATATACAACCATCTTCAAGGGTATTTCATCGACATCAAAGACGAAGTCGAGTATACCAAATTGTTTGCGGACGCCATGTACTACAACTTACCACGGTTGAAAAACTTGTTGAAAAACTCAAACAATTACTACACTAATATCGGCGGCAAACACTATGTGTTGAACAAACAGTTGTTTACAAAAAACAAGGGAAACTCACCAAACTATTTCACCATCACAAGCGAAATTGTTTACATGGATTTGGAAAACTTCTTTATGCAAAGAAATGCCTCCAAAAATGCGCAAAAGAGCCCTTGGGAAAACGAAATAGTATTGGAAAACGCACCATTGCTCAGACCACCTCCACAGTCACCGCCAATGGTCAACCGGTCCCCGGAATTATTTGACAAATTGTTGATAATTTTGAATAAAGGAGAGATCGATTTCCAAATGTCCTACACGGAAAGATGCAACTTGATTAAAGAGTGCAGGTTTTACAGATTTCAGCATTTGGAGCAGATGCTAATCAAGCATGCAAAAATTAACAACCCGTTTATCCACAAACTGGAAATTGTAATGAATTTACTTGATGTGAAATTATCTGGTATTTCGTCATTGAACTTCAGTGCATCATCTCCAGATACTCAAGTTGACACATTGGTGGGAAACAACAAACAGGAAACAACACAGCTTCCAAAAAGTTATAGTGAAATCAGCAGTTTTAGCAGCGACTTAACAACAAACAACCATTACCCAGAGACAAATGATAGAAACAGCGACAGCAACAGCAGCAGCAGCATTTGCAGCAGCACCCCAAGCACCCCACACGCCACCACAGACGAAACTATGCACGCGGACAAAAAACGCAAGTTGTGTGCTCCGGGCCCAACAGCACATCTGAAAAAGTGCTTGCAAGAAAAGTGGGCTTCTCCCTCTTACAAAAGACCCTTTGTCGACGAGCAGTACCGCAAATTGATTTTCCAAGTGGGCAACTCAATTGCTTTGAACGGATACGATTCGTGTTCTTATCCACAGCCATCAAAATCCTCATCTGCTACCTCATCAAGGGGAACCCCTGTTCCCATGGAGGCAGAAAGTCAATGCACAGATTGCTACAACCCTTATGGATCACTTTTTTTTGACAAAAAAAATAAAAGAATGTACATTGAGTTTCCAATGGCACAATCCAGCACCACAGACACGTTGGCCAAAATCGTCGATAAGGTGACTAACGGGAAACTTGGTATAAAGCAGAAATATGCATACATGGATATGGAAACGCAGCAAGAAGTGCTTCTTCTTCCTTGCTGCACTGTTGTTGCAAATTTACAGATCAACGGGAAAAAAATTTCAAATTTGAAGCACATCATTTTAGATCCAAAATGTGCCGGTGTTTTCACAGAAGGAAACATGATAAAATCATCGGATTTAGCTCTTGCCGAAAACAACTACTTGAACGGGTCAGAAGCACTGGAAAACTACAAAATGAAAGGGTACAGGTTGCATTTGTGTGATGCCAGTATTTGGAGATTAGGATTCAAAACACAGGATGACTTGATGATGATTGCAGCCAAACTGAACTGCTGCACAAACTTGAAAGAGTACAACGACTTGACGTTTTCATGATAACATTTTGTCTTTTGTTATTGCTAGGAGGATAACTCATAATTGAGTGTGTTTAATTTATTATTTATTGCATTGTAACATTAATGTTAAAAGCTTGTATAGGTTTTGATGTATTTCATTAAAACTAGGTAAGTTAACCACTCTTATTTCCATGACAATCATTACAAAATATTACAGTCACGTGCTACTAATTTTTAGATTAGTAATCCATTGAACCTTGTTTCTGATTTTGTAGTCATCGCAAACTTTATATTACCTGTAAACCAAGTTAAAGACAATGCAGGTCTTAAGCAAATGGTAAAACTTGAAAAAAAAAAAAAAACAACAGATTGTGGCCACAGCTCTAAGACATGCTTGATTGCATCCCAGATGATGTTGCTGCTTACTTCTGGCAGTTTTTATCTCAACAGGACAGAGTGAAGTTGACCACACTAAATCGATCCTCCTACAAGATATACTCCCAAAAATTGTACAAAAATTTGTTTCTCAACAGGTTGCCCGTGTATGACTCAGACACAGATATCAACGACTTTAAGATATTCACAAAATGGTCATATTTGGTAGGTTCTCTATCTACAGACGACTTGAGATCAGAAAAAAATGGTTCCAATCCAAATAAATTGTTGCAACTCAATAACGAAAGTTTGCGAGCAGATTTTATAGATCCATTGAGTTTATTGCTTAGAACTTTCTCAAAGAATCCGAGTTTACTGACACACGTCGAAAACGTCTACTGTACATGGCACATTGACAAAAAACTCAAATATCAGTTATTGGACTTGTTAGCGGAGTGTGTGGGACACGCAAACATGATGAAAGGAGAAGTTGCCTTACTAAGAGGTGGAAATTTGATCTCGTTTGAAAACAACTTGGACTTTAAAGTTTTTGAAAAACTGCACTTGAACTGCACTTTTGAACAAAATCGGTGGACAGCTCTTGACATACCACCAATAACCCCCTTACCTAACTCTATTCAGGACATAAAAAAGAAAAAAAAGTACCTTAGCACCGCAATAACAGTTTTATCTCAAAGCGCGTTTCAGAATGTGCAAACCTTAACGTTGCATTTTAATCCAATACACGTTTTCCCATTGCTAAACAAAAAATTGGTCCTTAACGTTAAAAACCTTTGTTTGAACTTCAGGCCAGACAAACTGGAAAATGAACATGATTTAGATCAGTCAAAGACTGCACGTCTTGTGGATTTTTTTAACCCTGATTATCTTGAAAAGCTTGACCTTGTATCCTGGCATGAAACAACTCACAAAAATTTTTATCAAAAAAATGGTCTTTTGGATGCTGTAGTCAATTTTCCAAACATCAAACATATGAAGCTGGCCAGTTTACCATACAGTGAAACTTTTGTGAAGCTCATCTTCAAACACTGGAACAAGTTGAATTATCTACACTTGGATTTTTTTATTGAACCAAACAACTTCAATCACAGTTTTTTTGTTGACCATAAACCAAGCTTTCATGACAGTCTCCATTACTTGTTTGTTCGTATTAGTGACGAACTTGTTCCAAAAAGGTACTCTGTAACAGAGACAAATGCGCAAGGTGCTGTGTATATGAAGCCTGCAGCAACTTCTTGCTTGTGCAAGTCCTGCGTAAAAGTACATGAAGAAATTATAGAAAAGTACTATTTCCGATCCAATAAAACTTTGATCCCTATAAACGAAAAAACCGTTTCTCAAAAGGACTACACCAATCACATTTTCCAAAGATTTTCTATTCTGCCCTACTGTGCCAATGTTTTGAATGAAGATTACCCACCTGTAGGTTATGGAACCCATACGTTGAGTCAATGCAGCAAAAAAATACACGAATTACACTCTGCAGCCTTACAAAAATCTTGTAATAAATTGAACTGGTGGGAGATTAGGGCACTGTATTTTTACACTTATCACCAGTATGCTCGAAGTTTTAATACGTTTTTGGGTCTGTTTCGCAACTTAAGGGTTCTCAATATCAATGATGTGCCGTCAAGAATTGTTGGTTCCCGAAACTACCCATTGTTTTTGACACAAAACACGAACTACACCTCGAATCAAGGTGTGGATCCAACAGAGATTGCTCACAAGACGCTTTACGAAATTGAATCCGTGACTACTCAGCTCGACAGCTTTGATGTTGAAGAAGAGCTTGTAAGGGAACCCTCTTTAAACTCTGATTCAGATGACTCTGATTTTGATTGGTAAGGACTAACCCTTTTTGGAACATTAATATACACGTGATATATAAATTTAGCAACAGATTTTCATGTTTTTTTTTTTTTTTTTTGCAATGTGACATTTTTCTTGAAAAGGCAACCAATGTAAACAAAGTCAACATGAACTTCCCCCATAATCTTTAAAACTCAAAGACACCAACAGAAGATATAGAGTTGCGATTAATATCCATCTGATCTGCAATTTTTAAAAACTTACTTACGAAAGTTTCGGTTTGCAAGAAACCAAACTCAAAGGAAACTACTCAACCTCACAATGAATAATCGCAAAAGCATAGCATCTAATGACGCGCTAAACAGAAAAAACCAACCTTTGAAAGATATAAATAATCGATTGGTTAATGCTCGTCCAACAGAACCTGACGTTTTCAAGCGCCTCTCCACTATACCTGACTCGAGCAAAAAAAGGGCAAATCATTCACCGTCCACCTCTGCTTCACCGTACTCTTCCGTCCAAAAACTTTCCAAAAACAATATAAATATAAAATCACCATCTCGAACTGCTGAAAAGGAGAATCTGCGTCCCCAGTCTACGCCAACCAGCAGCGACGTTTCATCATCGGCATTACAAACTCTGCTCAAGCACAACCAAAATAATGGATCTGGGTTTCCTGTTTCTCCTCTGAGGCTGAGTCCTGAAAGGTTAGCTAATAATCAACGACTAGTTCCGGGAAAAGGTTCATTGGGCAGAATCAGATCGAGATTCAATCAACCCTATAAAATGAACACCATACTGAGCACACCAGAAAGGGTAGGATCCAATGTTTCTCAATTGCAAAAAGTTGGAAAACCTTTTATTTCTCCACAACGAGTCAACAGAACTTCTCATTCAAACCTTTCTAAAAAAAAAAACCTACTCACGGATCTGATGGCTTCTCAAATAAATGAAACTGAGCCCGTCAATGCCAGTTCTCCAATTACTAAAAGTGCGTTGAAACAGATCAAAGACATAAACACCCAATCATCATCTGACCTTGAATCTGCAGTGCTCAAGAATCCTTTAAACAAAAGTTTTAGTGGGAATACAAAGAAAAGTGTCACTTTTGCAAATCCTCCGGATACGTTAATAGAAAAAGAGAGTGCCCCTTCTCCTGCTCAAAATTCTCTGGAGATGCCAGAGACGATTTTGAACCCCATATTTGAGGACAACAGCATTTTGGAGTCATCAGATCCTAATCAAGAAATAATGAAAGTGTTGCTACAGATTTTGAAAAGACAAGAGCAGATTGAGAGCAAGCTGGATTCAGTGCTAGCTGAGAAAAAGTAAAAAAAAATAAACCAAAAAAAAAACTCACGGCCATTATTAAATTATACAGCAATTTTCTTTTTAACAATTTGTAAAGCGGCAATTGCGTCTTCGCTGCTGTCATGCTCTCCCACCTGAATTCTTTTGCTGAGTTCTAAAAATGTCAAGTTTTTCAAACTGGGCTTATACTTCAGATCTTTTGCAAAAAGAATGGCCGTGTCAATGACTTTGTCATGAACAAGTCTCATAACATTTAAATCATTTTCTAGTCCGTGGCCAATCAATAACGAGTTTTTGTTGATAAGTTTGGGAGTAATATATTCTTCTCTGGCGTTCACAAAGGTCGGGTCAAGGATGCAATCAATTTTGCTGACTCCGCTAAAGTCTGTATTTAGATCAATGATTTCGCCAATCGGTTGAACGATTTTATCATAGACAATGTTTTCTGAGAAAAACTCAACAATGGTAAGCCTTATTAGTTCAAAGCCAAGAGATGTATACCCCATCTCACAGTCCAAAGCCAAGACATTGTACTCACCATCCACTTCTTGCGTGTTCACAAAATCTGATATTTCAAGCAGGTCCAACGGAGTTGCGCCCTTAAAGACGTGATGGTTACTCAGACTGCAGCCCTCTTGCACACCACAACACGAGTAGACACGCACTCCTGACTGAAAGTTGCCCTTATCTTTATGGTATTTACAAACTGCGTCCTTCATGATATCCGTTTTATCAAACTTTAACGTACAGCGAGCGCAATCCGCGTATTTTGAGAGTGACGCCGTTTTGGGATCCATTAAAAGCTCGCTTTTCACAGGCACACTAGTTATATAGCCACTTTCAAGCAAAACTTTTTCAGTTGAAACCAAATTTAGCAAACGCTCGTAAACTTTGGGATCTTTACTGTCAAGTTTTGGTAAAGTGCTGCTGGATTTGTCCTCTGTCGGAAATATATTCGCTTCAAATTTCCTAAAATTTCCCTTATGCTTTTGTATATCACGTAAAAGCAATCCTAATTTGAACTTGTAATTCTGGCTTGTTTTGGAGAGCTTTGCTATTTTGTACTCCAAGAACTGGCATTTTCGTACTAGTTTTTGTTGCGTTAAAGGATTATTTTTGTAAAACTTGGAAACACTTTCGTATAACTGTTTGACAAACTTGACACGGTCTTGAAATCCTACAGCATGGAAAGAGGGTAAATCTCTAGGTTTTATAGCACCAACCATGACCTCTGGTCTGCTTACTTTCCGTGTTGTTATTAGGGTATTTCAATACACCTTTTAAGGTTATTATCACCTAAAGTGTAATCTCCAATTAAGCATGATCAGTACAGGTAAAGACACCATCTAATTGGCAATCAATGAGTGATGAGCAAAAAAATCTCGGAGTACGTTTAACCTCAGATAAAAATACTCGGCTTCGGTTAAAAAAAACAACAAGGACGAAATACCGATTTTTTTTTTGTTTTTCTTGAACATTTCTTTTTCTTGCTGAATCTATAGATCTCACATAAGCTCTTAGAAAAAAACAAAACAAAAAAAGCACTGTGAAACGATGACCTTTGTAGTATCATAGCGTGTTTTAAGCATCCTAATCTTTAATGAAAAAGAAAAAAATAACCCTAAGATACAGAGAATATTCACACCGAATACTAAGGACACTAAACGAGGCAGAGCAAACGCTAAAACTTTGATTATAAATTCAACATCTGTTCTTATCTTTCGTCGCTTTACCGTATCGAATTTTTTTTTTGAAAGACTCAAGAATACGTGATTTTAAATAACCAAAAAAACCAAAGCGGAAATTAAGAAAGAATGATCTGTGAAAGCGATAGTGTTTCTATCGATGTACACGCATGTATTCAGCGTATTGGTGCCTTGCCCGATGCCTCCCAAAAAACAGTTTACCAATTTGATTTCAATCGTGACATTACCACCAATTTGAACAAATGTGCTGTTGCAACAGCTGAATTTCCCGGTGAACACATGTACGTGTATAGAACAATATGCGTGGAATTGGCTTCTAGATTGATCCACAATCAGCAATTAGAGTTTTCTGAAAGGTTATCCGCAATCAGTTACTGCATTTCTTTAGCACCTGAAATCGAAGGTTTGGCTGAATACTTTGTAAAATCCAATCTCGAATTGCTTAACGCTTCATTAGCTGACCCCAATGCAGTTTCAACAAAAACGGAAAAACTTTTGCTAGCTTTTTATAGGTTGTTGTACCATGACAAGACCAGATTCAACAAATACATCAGCACAGATTTGGTCACGAATATTGTGACCAAAAACACCGAAAAATCTGTTTCACCAGTTGAAAAGTTTCTAGCTATCAAAGTTTTATCCTATTGTTTAAATATTTCCGAAGAGCTTGTGTTGAAATTTCAAGAAGATCTTTCAAATGAGGGAGCCTCGTTGCAAGGGACTTTTGACAATGAAGAAAATGTCAACTTCAAATTTTTAGAGCTCAATGAGGCTGCGAGATTTGCCTGGTTCAATGAATTACCCCAAATTGCTAATGCCACGCAGGATCTTACCACTATTTACGACATTCCAAGCTCCTTTTTGAGCCCTAATGTCGTTTCCTTGTTTGGTGTTTTGGCAGTTAAAATTGAGATTGATGGATGCAAATTGGAACAGACACTAGATGATAGTTCTTTGGTTTTGACTTCTTCGATCCTTGAATCTGTGCGGAAAGTTGCCACTCACATTGCCAAAAATGAACCTGTTTTGATTACTGGTGCATCTGGCTCTGGTAAAACCTTTCTTATTAACAAACTTCATTCAAAAATGTCAAACTCCTCTTTGATCAAAATCCATTTAGGGGAGCAAACGGACGCCAAACTATTGCTAGGTACTTACACCTCCGGTTCAACTCCTGGTACTTTTGTTTGGAAAAATGGTGTACTAACAACGGCAGTCAAAGAAGGTAAATGGGTTTTAATTGAAGATATCAATAAAGCTCCGACAGAAGTTGTATCTGTTTTATTGACTTTGCTAGAAAACAGGGAGTTGGTTATTCCAAGCAGAGGAGAAGTTGTCAAGTGCGCCAACGGGTTCCAAATGATATCTACTATTACCACTGAAGAAAACCATGGTCACAAGAACTACTTGGACATGATTGGGATGAGACTTTGGAATGAAGTAGCATTAGAACAGATTGATGAACTATCCAGAATCTTAATGGCAAAGTTCCCAAGTTTGCACTCATTGATTCCAAAATTTATTGAAACTTTTGACAGAGTCGAACAAATATACAAGAACCCACATTTTGTGTCTTTGAACAAGGGTGGCCATCCTAGAATGATCTCGGTTAGAGACATTATGAAACTATGTGCAAGAGTTGATCAACATTTCAAGGAAGCCAATATGGGCTCTGAGAACACTTTGATCGAAAATTCTTTGTACGACTCAATTTTTTTGGAATGTGTGGATTGCTTTACATCATCAATCAGCGAGTCAAGAGCATTGGAACCTTTAGTTTCCACTATAGGGGAAGTCTTAGAAATCTCACCTTCCAAAGTGAACATTTTGACATCTTCTCAGTATGTTCCAGAGTTTGATGTTGGTTCTGACTTGATCAATATTGGACGTGCATCCTTGAAAAGAAGCGTATTCAACATTAAAAGAAAATCAGCTAATGAAACCTCATTTGCAACAACGAATCATGCCAAAAGGTTGATGGAACAGATAGGAATGTCAGTGGAAATGTCAGAGCCAGTGCTTTTAGTGGGTGAAACTGGTACCGGTAAAACAACTGTTGTTCAGCAAGTTGCGTCGTTACTCAACAAGAAACTAATCGTCATCAATGTTTCTCAGCAAACTGAAATGGGTGATTTGTTAGGTGGTTACAAGCCCGTGGATTGTAGAACCATTGCCATTCCTTTGATAGAAGAATTTGAAGAATTGTTTGTAGCAAGTTTCTCGATGAAAAAAAATGAAAAGTTTTACAAAATTTTGCATAAATGTATTTCAAAGCAGAAATGGACAAATGTTGTAAAATTGTTCAACGAGGCCTTCAAAATGGCTGCAAAAGTTTTTACTACCAGCCCCTCTGATGAAAAAAAAGAGAATGGAGAGCACAAGAAGAGAAAGTTGAATGACAACGAAAAAGAAGTAATGTTTGCAAAATGGTCAGACTTTCACGAAAAAGTCAAGATTTTTGACGCTCAGTCACAATCGATTGATAACTCTTTTGTTTTTGACTTTGTTGAAGGGTCCTTAGTGAAGGCTGTCAAAAATGGGGATTGGTTGTTGTTAGACGAGCTTAATTTGGCTTCTCCCGATACCCTTGAGAGCATTGCGGATTTATTAGCTGATCCACAAGATAGAACCATTTTATTATCAGAGAAGGGGGAGGCGGAATCCATTAAAGCACATCCAGATTTCAGAATTTTTGGATGTATGAATCCCGCCACAGACGTGGGTAAAAGAGATTTACCAAATGGTATTAGATCAAGATTTTCGGAAATTTATGTGCATTCTCCAGACAAGGACATTCAAGATTTGTTAGCTATTATTGACAAGTACATTGGTAGATATTGTTTGAGTGATGAATGGGCTGGAAATGACGTTGCCGAGCTGTACTTGGAGTCCAAGCGCTTATCTGAAGAAAACAAAATAGTAGACGGTTCTAACCAAAAACCACACTTCAGTATCCGTACCCTTACAAGAACTTTAATATATGTTGTTGACATCATCAAAATTTATGGTATTCGTCGTTCTTTATACGAAGGTTTTTGTATGAGTTTTTTGACACTTTTAGACGAAAAATCAGAAATGTTTTTGAGACCAGTTATTGAAAAATATACCATTGGAAGATTAAAAAATCAAAAATCAGTGCTAACACAAATTCCACCTTCCCCAGGCCCAGAATATGTCCAATTCAAGCATTATTGGATGAAGCGCGGCCCTGATGAACTTCAAGAACAACCGCATTACATTATCACGCCTTTTGTTGAAAAAAATATGTTAAATTTGGTAAGAGCCACATCTGGAAGAAGGTTCCCCGTTTTGGTTCAAGGGCCTACGTCCAGTGGTAAAACAAGTATGATCAAGTATCTTGCAGACATCACAGGTCACAAGTTTGTTAGAATCAACAACCACGAACATACCGACTTACAGGAGTACTTGGGAACTTATCTTACTGATGAAAGTGGAAAGTTAGCTTTCAAGGAAGGGGTTCTAGTCGATGCTTTGAGAAATGGTCATTGGATCGTTTTGGATGAATTGAATTTAGCCCCAACAGATGTTTTGGAAGCTTTGAATAGACTTTTAGATGATAACAGGGAATTGTTTATTCCTGAAACCCAAGAAGTTGTTCATCCGCATCCCGACTTTATGCTTTTTGCAACACAAAATCCTCCTGGTATTTACGGAGGTAGAAAAATTCTATCTCGTGCTTTTAGAAATCGTTTCTTGGAGCTTCATTTTGACGATATTCCACAAGACGAATTAGAGATCATTATCAGAGAAAGATGTAAGATTGCGCCAACATACGCAAAAAAGATTGTCGAGTGTTATCGTCAACTATTGGTCCAGCGTTCTGCTAATCGGTTGTTTGAACAGAAAAACAGTTTTGCTACGCTGAGAGATTTATTCAGATGGGCTAATAGAGAGGCTGTCGGGTATGAAGAGCTTGCCGCAAACGGTTACATGTTGTTGGCTGAGAGATGTAGAAACGCAGAAGAGAAAGCTGTTGTCAAATCAGTTTTGGAAAAAGTGATGAGAGTAACCCTAGATATGGATTTTGTGTATAGTCAGCTGGAAAACCCAGATCTTTTGGATATGTCAAGCTCTGTCGTGTGGACAAAAGCTGCCAGAAGATTAGCTACTTTGGTTTCAACGTGTTTGAAAAACAACGAGCCAATTTTGTTGGTTGGTGAAACTGGTTGTGGTAAAACAACGATTTGTCAGTTGATTGCACGGTACTTGTGCAAGCAGTTAATTTCCATCAATGCTCATCAAAACACTGAAACAGGTGACATTTTGGGTGCCCAAAGACCTGTTCGTAACAGATCGCAAATGCAAGATTCTCTTTGCGAATCTTTGAGATCGGCCTTGGGGCATTTGCACAAAGGGTTAGAGCATATGGATTTGGACGATCTTTTGCAGCTTTATGACGCTACTGTTAAAAGCGACTTCCCACAAGAAGTTCAAGAAACAATCAAACAAAAACGTGACGGGTTGAAAGTGTTGTTCGAGTGGTGCGATGGGCCTTTGATCAATGCTATGAAAACCGGGGATTTCTTTTTGCTTGACGAAATTTCTTTAGCCGATGACTCTGTTTTGGAAAGGCTGAACTCTGTTTTAGAGCCTGAGAGAAGTTTATTGCTAGCTGAAAAAGGTTCAGACGATATTTATGTGACTGCCAAGAATGGCTTTCAATTTTTTGCTACCATGAACCCTGGGGGTGATTACGGTAAAAAGGAATTATCTCCCGCTTTGAGAAATCGTTTTACTGAAATCTGGGTTCCATCCATGGAAGATTTTGAGGACGTCCACTACATTGTTGTTTCAAAATTGAACGATCCAGTGAAAAACTTGAGTCATGCTATTGTTGACTTTTCCAAATGGTACGGGAACGTTTTTGGTGGTGGAAATGCCTCCAGTGGTGTTATATCATTAAGAGATATTTTGGCTTGGGTTGAGTTCATCAACTTCACTTTTGACAAGATTCATGACGCGTATGCTTCCTTATTGCACGGTGCTTCAATGGTGTTTATCGATGCGCTAGGCACAAACAATACCGCTTATTTGGCGGAAAACCAATCTCGTTTAGCTTTGCAAAAAAGTGAGTGTGTTGATGTTTTGTCAAAATTGTGCTCAAGAAATTTGAATGAATGTTTGCATCAAAATTTTAAAGTAGTTTGTGAAAAAGATGTTTTGAAATGCGGTTTGTTTGAATTGAAAGTGCACACTGAACGTGCGCAAGTTCCATCTTTTAACATGGAAGCACCAACCACCTCTGCCAATCTTATGAGAGTGATGAGAGCAATGCAGGTCTATAAACCTATTCTTTTAGAAGGGAGCCCAGGTGTTGGTAAAACAAGTTTGATTTCCGCCTTAGCAGAGGCTACGGGGAACAGTTTAACGCGTATCAACTTATCCGAACAAACAGATTTGGTTGATCTTTTTGGATCTGATGCACCGGGAGAAAAGACTGGTGAGTTTGTTTGGAGAGATGCACCATTTTTGAGAGCTATGCAAAAAGGTGAGTGGGTTTTGTTAGATGAAATGAATTTGGCTTCTCAATCGGTGTTAGAGGGTTTGAATGCTTGTTTGGATCACAGAGGGGAAGCTTACATTCCAGAATTGGACAAGTCTTTCAAGAAACACCCAGATTTTTTGGTTTTTGCTGCTCAAAACCCTCAATACCAAGGAGGTGGAAGAAAAGGGCTACCAAAGTCCTTTGTTAATCGGTTCAGTGTGGTGTATGTCGATGTTTTGACTGCTGAAGATTTGTTGTTAATTGCTCAGCATGTTTATCCAGAAATAGATGCTGATGTTTGCTCGAAAATGATTGAAACAATGTCTACTTTGGAAAAAGAGGTGTGCGTTAGAAAATCATGGGGAGCCGCAGGTTCTCCGTGGGAATTCAATTTGAGAGACACTTTGAGATGGTTAAAGCTATACAATGCTTTGTCAATTTGCTCTGATATTCAACCACAGGATTTTTTAAACATCGTTGTGAAACAAAGATTCAGAACAAACGAGGACCGTTCAAAAGTAGACTCTTTGATTACAGACACATTTGGCTCTTACAGAAGCAGAGACAACATCTTTGAGGTGAACAAACACTATATCCAGGCAAATGGGGAAATCATAAAGAGAAATGATTTGATCCAACACAAAAGTGGAACTCATCTGGTTCCTCTTCAATGCAATTATGAAGTTTACGAGTCTGTGTTGAGATGTATCAACTACAATTGGCCATTGATCTTAGTAGGCCCAACTGGGTCAGGGAAGTCCGATATTATCAAGTTCATGTCTTCTGTTATTGGGACCAAAGTTTATGAGTTTTCAATGAACAGTGATGTTGACAGCATGGATATATTGGGTGGATATGAACAAGTTGATTTGACTCGGAAAGTTTCCTACGTCGTCAATGATTTGAAAGACATTTTGCAGGAAATTTTGGTTGTTAACATTTTTGTGAGCGACACCTTGCCTGAGTATGTCAGTGTTGCTGCGGATTTGTTTGACTTGGTTGCTAAATCAGTTATAGATGTGAACAATTTTGAGGTGTTTCAGATTAAATTTAACAGGTTTTATGAGTTTGTTTCAGATAATAACGAACGAGTCCTTGACATCAAAAATAGAGTTGACGCTTTGAATAAATTGATGCAAAGCGAAAGGTCAGTGCGGTTTGAATGGTTTGACGGGATGTTGGTGAAAGCCGTGGAAGAAGGCCATTGGCTAATTTTGGACAACGCCAATCTGTGCTCTCCTTCTGTTTTGGACAGATTGAACTCTTTACTAGAAACAAACGGGTCACTAATCATCAACGAGTGCAGTATGGAAGACGGAAGACCAAGAGTTGTAAAGCCACACAATAATTTCAGATTGTTTTTGACAGTCGATCCTAAATATGGTGAATTGTCGAGAGCAATGAGAAATAGAGGTGTTGAGATTTTTGTTGATCAGCTTGAAAAACGGGTCACGCCGTTTGATACCATTCGTTTGAACCAACAAGAGAATAAGAAAATGCTAAGCCAGTATATTCCCTCTTTTTGTTCCTATGGGCTTTCTTTTTCCTATGCACATGACATGGTTGCACTAACTTCTACAACTAGCTCTGATTTCGTGGCCAACGCAGTTTCTTTTTCAACTGCTGCCCAATGTGCGGAATGGGTTTACAATGTTGCCAACTACCCAATGTTCAAAAACAAAGGGTCTATAGGTAGTCTGGCAGACTTCCTAGAAAGTTTGAGCAAATTTGGTCTTTTTGAGGCTTTGTCATCCCTATACAAACCAATGGAAAAAAACTCTTTGTTTTGGGAAAATGGGCAAGTGTTTTTTGAAGAGAAATTCCAATATTTGAACCCCTTGATTAACAATTACTTTTTGTCGACTTTGAAGGCAGAGAATAAAAATGTTGATTCCAAAGAAAGCGTTTATTTTTTCAAGCTATTTTCAATGCTACTTTTGCTTACTGAAAATTTAGAAAAGGTGTCAAAAAAAGCTGTGAATGGCAGAATCGACAATATGTCATACCTGGAACAGTCCGCAGCAGCTTTAAACGGTAGAAAAATGAAGAATCCCCCAAAAATTCCGATATTTTTGGTTTTATCAAAAATTTCAGAGTACATCACACAGTTTTTGAAAATCCATGTTACCAAGGGCAATTTGTTTGTCAGCGATTCAGCATTTTTTGAGCTATATCTTCTTTTGATCATTTGTTTTGGTGCATACCAAACGTCTTTGTCCAAAAACGAAGCCAAACTAAGAATTTATCAGCAATTGATCAGTGAATGGATTGAACAGTCATCACTTGTTCTAAAAAACGAGCATTCTGAGTCGATCCAAGATTATTGTGTCAACTCGTTGACTATGACGAGGGGCTCTTCAATGCCTTTGTTATGGACAGAATTTAGAAACACATATCCATCTTCGAAACCAGCTTGGTTATGCCTGAATAAAATAAGCGACATATCTCATCGCTTGGATGCAGAAGCTGTAAATCAATTCAAAGAGTCATACGGGTTTATTCAGGATTTACGTGAAATTTTGTGCACTGTTCATGAACAGGTCATCAACAATTCCTTTGCCGAAACTGGAGCTGTGCTTGAAAAACTTGAATCAGGATTGGAAGAATTACACGAAATATCAGATCAATTTTTGATTAAAAGAAACCATTACTTCAAACCCGAGTTTCAAAGTTTGATGAGATTGATATTCAGCAGTGATGGAAAAGCTGCAAAAACTATCAAGGATATCTCCATCAATGCTCACATCACAACAGAACTTGTGATGAAGAAAAACTCTAACATGCTCAACTACCCTGAGGTCTTTGATTTGTTATGGGACAACTCTTCAGGCTCATTTGTTTCATACGTTGATAGCATTTTTTTCTCTAACCTTTTTGTTAGTAGTGTTATCAAAGCGGATGAAATCAAAAACTCACAAGGTTTCCAAATCACCCAAACTCTTGAAGATGCTAAGTTGTTATTGCTGTCATTGGTTAATTCATCTGAACAGCTTTTAATCAACCAAACTGAAAAATATGCCACTGTTTTAGAATCCTGGATGTTGAAAATTTGCTCCTTGCATACAAGTAAGAATATCACTTTGCATGATTTAAAATCAGAAACCCCTGAGGCCTTATTTGAAGACGCTTACTTTGTGACAATTTTCAAGACCTATTTTACTAGCATTTTGGATTGTACAACACTGAACATGGGCGATTTAGCCAAAAACTGGATCAATTTCGGGACAGCTTGCTTGTGCCTATATGTTCCGGATTGCTCTTATGACCCTGCTGTCAGTGATTACGTGATGTTTGACAACTACAAAAAACAGAAGGCTTTTCGTGATGAGCTAGTCCAAGAATGGTCTACTATCAGAAGCGTAATCAGCGGAAATGCTAAAATTTTGGCTGAAGATTACATTGTGCCAGTTTCAGATGAAGAAGCTCCAAAAAAACCTCGCGTTTACCGTCCTGAAACATCTGTCGATCCACTTTGTGACGAGTGGAATTCATTTATGGATGCTTCTGTTGACCCTCAGCGTGTTGCTTTACTACTGTCTTCTGTCGTCCAAAATGAGGAAAACGTTTTTGAAAAACTTGATATGTTTGAGCAAAACACTTCTCAATTTTTGTTTAGACTGACCAACCAGTATTCTGTTTATGCTGATATGAACGACATTTTTTCCGGGTTTGTTTATTCCGTTAAGTTTGGATTCAACATCGCCAGATCCTTATTGCAAGAAGAGTTCAAGCCAATAGCAGTGAATCCTGCTTGGCCACTGGATATTTTGAATCTTTCCGTGAAATCCAATATCACTGAAGGTTTTACCCATTTTTCAAGTTTCTTCAAAGCACAAGCATGTGAAAACTTAAATGTTGAGACCCTAATTTCTTTTTTTATGGATGTGTTCCATCTTCACGGATGCGCCAAGGACTTGACGGGAGTCTACAACCACATCATAGATATCTTGTATTACAGATGGTCCTTGCGCCGTGTCAAAGAAGAGGAAAAAGCTGCTCAAGACGGTGGTTTGTACCGTTACAACTACGACGTCGAAGCACAAGCCGAAGAAGAGTTTAAAAAAATGTTTCCCGATTACGAAGAAGTGTTAACCTTAGAAGCTTCTGGATTTAATAAAACTGGCCAAACAACCACACTTGATGACGTTTATTACCGGATAGCCAAAGTTTACATGAATACGTTTAATGGTGTTTCGTTGTCAATCTATGACATTTTGGATAAAGGATCTGAAGTTGCCGCAATTATGAGTTCTTGTGCCAATGAATTCAAGAGTTCTCATTTAACAGATAGCTCTTTACTTACCGCTGTTCACAAAATCAATAAAGAAATTTCCTCTTTCAATATGGCTTCTGATAACTCTTCTGTTGATTTTTACCAAGGTTTTTCAGTTGTCGAATCTAAAAAGTCTATGCAAATTGTTGAGTTATTATTAGAAACTGTTCACAAACATTTGCAAGAGTGGCCTGAGCATGCAACACTTAATGAGCTTTTCAGAATTTGCAAAGAGTTTTTGAACTATCCAGTGGATACACCGATTGCCCGTTTGTTGCAAAAGATTGAGCAAATTTATACTTTTGTTAGTGAATGGGAGAAATATGCTTCTTCACATGTGTCGTTGAGTAAGCATGCTTCAAACCTTACAAATTTGATTGTTTCGTGGAGAAAGCTGGAGTTGCACACTTGGAGTGGATTATTTGCTGCTGAAGATCAAAAGGCTGAGCAAAGCATTGGTAAATGGTGGTTTTATCTTGTTGAAAGTATTATTGTGGCAAACAGATCACCAGACAGCAGCTCAAACGACGAGAACTTGACAAAGTTATTAGGCTCGCTAAATTTGTTTTTTAGCAAAAGTACCTATGGTGAGTTTGCAGCACGTTTGTCATTGGTTCAAGCCTTTTTGAACAACGTTAAACTGGACAGCTCGATCGGAACTTATGTTGAGCATGCATTGAAAAATAGTATTTTGTTTTTCAAGCAATTCTTGCCAATTATTGAAGAACACGTTGCAATTGGGAGAAAGAATTTGGAAAAACAAATCAAAGAGGTTATTCTGTTGGCTAGCTGGAAAGATGTTAACGTTGAAGCTTTGAAACAAAGCTCACGCAAGTCTCACAACAATTTGTACAAATTGGTCCGTAAATATAGGGATTTGCTAGGTACCGATGTGTCTAGTTTAATTGATGGAGGCTTGACTAGCGAGAGTAAAAAGAGCATTGTTTTGTATGACACGCCCCTATGCTCATCCAAATACAACGCAAACTTTGAGCATTCAAAGAAATTGGTTTTAACCGTGCCTGGTTGGGAGGAAAGATCTGCTCCTTTAAGAAATGTTGATTTGGTGAATAAGAACTTAAAGGTTTACATTGATCAAGTTTTGTCGGAAAAATTTCCAAACTTGTTTGATTTTGTCTGCGATGTGAAATCGGAGGCTGACAGGTTAAGAAAAGAAACGCCTTCTGTTTTCAAGAAAGAGCAGAAGAAGTCTTTAGCAGCTTTGAAAGTTCAAAAAAGAAAATTGTTGAGTGACTCAATCAAAGAGTTGAGACGTATGGGATTGAAAACAAACTTTAGAGACGACATTCACAAGGCGCAAGGAACTGTCACTTCCATTTTGGCTAACAGTAAAAGTTTTGGTGATTCTGAATTTGAGGCTTGCGATTCATATTATTTCAGAATTTTAGATTTGCTGCCAAGAATGAGAAATGCCGTTACTTCACCAAATGAGGAGGTTCCTATTGCAGACATTACGAAAGCGATGGCTATTTCAGAGAATTTGATCTTTTCATTAATTGCGACTAGAAAGCCATTACTTCAGCTTTCTGATTCGTACTCTGAATTTGATGAGTTGAGATCAATATTAGAACGCTTTGTATGTGACGATGAACTCGTGGAAGTGAAAAACACACCTTCAAACACCAGCTTGAAAAATTTGAGTTACATATCCGACTGGCTACCTAAATTAATTGATTTTGCTGTGTCAGTCCTTTCAAACGTTGACTCCCAAAAGAATGTTGGTGCTGATATTGAAGCTTTGAATGAGTTTGCTTACAAGATTCAAAGTTTTTCTGCACACGTGCATAAGGGCATTTTAACTGATCAAGACTCTGTACGTATTGCAAAAATGAATAAACTATTAGATGAGTTTTTCAACTATTTGAAATCGAGAAACGGGGATTTGGGTTTTGTTTTCAAAACTTTAAGTTCCTGGTTGGAAATCACTAGAAATACTGAGCCGTCATTTGCAGAAGGTTCTTCATTGGATTTGAAGGACATTGACCAAGCTTTTAGAAAAGTGTACACCACAGTTATGTTGGCCGTTCAGAAAATCACTGACTGCAGCGGTTCGTCTATTTCGGAAGAAGATGATAAGTGGTTAACTCTTTCAAACCAAAAACTTTTGGCATTTGTGAAAAATTTGTTTGCTGGGAAAGTCACCGAGTATCTTTCTCAATGTGTGTCGCTTTTGAAATCTGCTAATTTTTCGTCCAATGATACAAAGTATGTCAGAGCTATTGCTTCTTACACCATGCCCGTCATAAATCATTACTACACGCTTTTGGTTTCTGTTTTAAACTTAAACAAGCACAATTACTACAATAATTGCAAGTCCACTTTTGTGTTGTGTTCGTTATTGCATTCTCTAGCAAAAGAAGGATTTTGCTCTCCTGAACCTCCTTCCGAAACGAAAGAAGATGATAACTTGCAAGACGGTACAGGGTTGGGAGATGGTGAGGGGCAAACAAACAATACCGAAGGAGTGGAGGAAGATGAAGATTTGTTAGAAGATGCTTCCACCAAGAACCCAGACCAGAAAAACGATGACGAAGATGAAGGCGAAGATGAAGAAAAGGACGATGCGATGGAGATGGACAATGATTTTGCTGGGGAACTTGAAAACGCCTCAGATCAAGAGGATCACGATGATGATGATGATGAAAATGAGGACGAGCAAGACATGGATGAGGCCATTGACGATTTGAATGAAGATGATCCAAACGCAATTGATGATAAGATGTGGAATGAAGAAGCGCCAGAAAACACCAAGGAAAAAGACTCCGACAAGATGCCAGATCAGGACAATAATGAAGACATTCAAGCTGGAGAAGATAACGCCGAAGACGAAGATAAAGACGAAAGTAAGGATGACAAAAAAGAACAATCTTCTAAAGAGCAGCAAGATGACTCTGCAGAACAAGAAATGGAGGAGCAAGACCAAGAAGATGAGGACGGTGCTTCTGACGAGGACGGTGTTGGTGAACAGGAAGATGATGTCAAAAACGATGAAAACGACCAGTTGGAATCCAACGTTCCTGAAGTCGATACAATGGATTTACCTGAGGACATGAATTTGGATTCTGATAATGATAAAGATGATAAGGAGAACGAAGATGGTGACGATGCTGAGGAGGATGCTGGCGATGACTTTGAAGATAACCTCGATGTTGAAAACGATAAGCAGGATTCGAAAGAAGAAAATGCGGAATCTTTGGATGAGCAAGAAGGTGACAACCAAGAAAATGCAGAAGACGAAGACGTGGAAATGCACAGCCTTGATGAAGCAGAAGACGCGGAAAACGATGAACACCAAAGTGATACTGAAGAGCCAAATCAAGATGATGCAGAAAACGCGGATGAATTAGGATCTGCTGACGAAAGTGACAAAGAGGTTGATGAAAAAGAGGAAGACGCTAAAGGTGGAGAGGAACGTGCTGCTGATGAAGAAGAAGATAATGTTGAAGGGTTACAAGGTGTGGAACAGCAAGAAGACATTGAAATGAATCAAGAAACCACTACTCAACAAAACGAAGGTTCAAAGGGTACAGGTGCCGATTCTGTTGCTTTTGAAGAGCAAGAAGACGTTGGTGCTTCAGGGGCAACCCAAGCTCAGCAACAAGAACAAGAGCAAGAGCAAATCAACGAAGACTCTACAAACTCTTCTAGGGAGCAAGCAAAAGAGAGCTTGAAACAGTTGGGTGACTCTTTGAAAGAATTTCACAGACGTCATCAGGAAATCAAGGACCAAGGAACTCATGATGAGAATGAAAATAACGATAAGTCCGCTGAAAGACCTGATGAGTTCGAGCATGTTGACGGTGAAAATACAGAAACTGACACTCAAGCTCTTGGGTCTGCCAATATGGAAGACGCACATGGAATTGATGAAGACAAGGCTATTGATGATGACGAAGAAGCTGATAATTTGGATGACATCATGGATACCGCCAATGAGAACGAACAAAATGCTGTGAAAGATGAAGATGTTGATGCAGATTTTGATATGGACACCGACGTGAACAACGCTCAAGAGGACTCTAGCACTCAAAAGAGTGCCGACAGAAAGCTTGATGAGAAGGGTGCCTTTATTGGTGAAAGAAAAGCGGAAGACATGCTAAACTCGCAATTGGAAAATTTCACAGACCTTGACGATTTGGATCAGTTGATTGAAAAAGTTGATTTGAACGAGCAAAGGGATGATTCCAAGCCACCAAGAAATCTGGATGAAAGTAGAGCTTTATGGAAAAAGAGTGAAATGGAAACGAATGAACTAGCTTCTGGATTGAGTGAACAGTTGAGATTGATTTTGGAGCCAACATTGGCCACCAAGTTAAGAGGTGACTACAAGACTGGTAAAAGATTAAACATGAAAAGAATCATTCCTTACATTGCATCTCAGTTCCGGAAAGACAAGATTTGGTTGAGAAGAACAAAACCAAGCAAAAGACAATACCAGATCATGATTGCAGTGGATAACTCAAAGAGTATGAGTGAATCAAAAAGCGTCAATCTAGCTTTCCAAAGTATTTGTTTAGTGTCGAAAGCTTTGACGCAACTAGAATCAGGTGGATTGAGCATTGTTAAATTTGGTGAGCACACAAAGGAAGTCCACACGTTTGACGAGCAATTTAGCAATCAATCCGGGTCCAAAGTTTTCCAATGGTTTGATTTCCAAGATACAAAGACTGACATCAAGAGATTATGTGCTGAATCCATCAAGATTTTCGATAAAGCGCTTGCTTCTGGTAATGGTAACGCCGATTTATGGCAACTTGAAATCATTTTGTCTGATGGGGTTTGCGAGGACCACGAAACAATCCAAAGATTGGTTAGACGTGCAAGAGAAAACAAAATTATGTTGGTGTTTGTTATAATCGATGGAATAAACGCCAACGAATCCATCATGGACATGAGCCAGGTGAAATATGTTCCAGACCACTTGGGCAACATGCAATTGAAAGTGGAAAAATACTTGGACACATTCCCATTTGAGTTTTATGTTGTTGTGCATGACATCACGGAGCTACCAGAGATGCTTTCGATCATTTTGCGTCAATACTTTTCTGAACTAGCCTCCATGTGAAATTTCAAACACATTTGTACATTATATTACGAGATGTAAGTGAGAGAATAAAAAATTACAATAGTTTAAATAATTGTTACGACGACTGTATATTATGTTTAAAAAAAAAAAAAATATATTTAAAATATTTAAATTTTTTTCTTAGTTTTCAGGTAGTGCCAATATTCAGTAGAGCACTGGTCATTCAGAATTTTCTTATATTCCTGAAATTGCATTTAGCTATTAAAATTTGCCCTCTAGAAATTTCAAGATGTGAAAATACCTGAACGCGGGCGTTTCCAATTTTTTTTTTTTTTTTTTTACTTTTACTTTTGTTTTTGTGTTTCGATGCAAGTTTCGATTTATGGTTTGTTTATAGAATCGCGACCTAGTTTCCTGATGAATTCAAAACAGCTGTTACAAACTGACTCTTAAAGTTATAATCAATTGTTCTTAGTTGCCTGTCAACTTTTCTCTTGAGTTTAAAAGACGGTATATTTCGATAGAAAACAACTGACCACCAGCAAGAGAGATACGAATGACATTGCACACTTCTTCGAAAGCAAAAAAAAAAATATAAGAAATACTGCAAATGTCAACCAGTGAAGATGCACAGTTTTTTTTTGGTCAAGGATGACCATGCGATTGTGCAGTTTACAGTTTCCATTTGAAATTAGTTACATTTTATTTTGCTCGTATGCATGCGTCTCTTTTGCATCCATAGTTTCCATTGAACCTTATAATTTGCTGACTGCAATTCAACATGATGATAAAAACAAAGCTTGATTGCTATAGTGGACTTATTGGATATCTCTTTTCTGATATCTGGTTGAGTCTACTGGCGTTTTTTTTTGTGAAGATAATCTAAAATTTTTATGACTACAACGGTATCTGATTTTTTTGCATAGCAAAATGAGAACAGTGGAATTAGTATATATTACCTGTGATTCTTATCGACTACTTTATTTAAGGGTTTTACGTCTTGTGTGCATCTTTCAAGCTAAACGTTAATTTCTACGGTCAGCTTGTATTTCAAACATTGTCATACCTTCTTGTTTCCAAAACGCGTTTTTCAAAATTTTTTCAAAACCGCATCGGGAAAATTCATACCATACTCGTAAAGTAAGTTTAGAGAAATCACCAACCCAAGCATTTTCGAAAAGCCTTTGATGCTTGTTGCACATTCAAATAAATCCCAAAACACACTCTCTGCTCAGCACTGAACACGCAATATCATCCGAACAGTCTAAAAAAAAATGGCAATCAAGGGAAGGAAATACATTCCAAATCAGCACTTGTACAAAAACCCATTGCCCGTTCATCCTTTGGACTTGCCACTTCTCATCCCTCACAATCCTGTATCCTGGGTTTACTGGCTTTACAGTTACTTTACACAATCCAGTTTTGGTGAGAAAATCCCGGTTTTGATTGAAAATGTTTCAACTGTATCAAACCATGAATGCCCGTGCTTGCAAATAATCGTTCCGTCTGAAAAACATCGTCAGTATTTATGGCGCAATGGGTTTTTTGGGAAGGGGTCATTGAGTAGAACTGAGGCAACTTGGTACAAGAGAAGCTTTAATGTTGCAAACAAAGCTTCTTTAGAAGAAGTGACGAAAAAAAGAAGAGAACAAAGATTGTTATTCAAGCAAGAAAGGATCAAGTATGAAGAAAAGCAGCTAGAACTAAGAAGGGCTGGAATTTTAGACTCGGAAACATTGTTAGCAGATGATAAAGAGTTTCTAAGACAGCTCAGAGATAGAGAGTTATTTTTTGAAAAAAGCTTAAATACACCAAAGACGACCAACGTTGAAAGTATCTCACCAGAGGAAAAAGAGGATCTAGAAAAGTTTATTTTGTCTCCAACAGAAGCGTTCTTTTTAGTGTACGGTTTAGCGGTACTTGATATTTCAACCACAGAACTTGCAAAAGAATTTCATGACCAAGTGGACATTTTGACTTTCATCAGAAATTACGCCGCATATCACCATTATAGGTCGCATGGCTGGTGTGTACGGGACGGTGTTAAGTTCGGCTGCAATTATTTGTTGTATAAAAGAGGTCCTCCATTTTCTCACGCAGAGTTTGCAATCAATGTCATGAACACTGATAATCCAAAAGATTACACGTTCTACTCCAGCTTGTCAAGGGTCATTGGGGGCGCGTCCAAAACTTTGATACTAACCTACGTTTCATTTACAGAGCCACACGAAAAAATGATTGACTTATGGAACAGGCACAAGTATAGCCACATATTTGAAAATTGCATACAAATCAATGAGTTTGTTTATAAAAGGTGGTCACCTGGAAGACACAGAGATTAGGTGAGTGTTTACCGCGGATTTCCTGGTTGATCGACTGTCTGAATATATATACAGAGCGTTGAAAGTTATATCCAAAAATAAAAATAAAAATAAAAATAAAAATAAAAAT
>ERZ794936.333-NODE-333-length-25037-cov-45.766592_pt1 | contig 25037 bp, 20 predicted proteins | sample MGYA00511083_ERZ794936 | MGnify/ENA primary metagenome ERZ794936 (study PRJEB30137, sample SAMN04331409) | food metagenome | isolation source: Y2 must sample point D1 replicate A | place: Australia: South Australia | collected 2014 ... | reverse complement strand
AAAGCGAACGGAACACTCACCGTGCTGAAATGGAAAAACAACGGACGAACTTATTACCCACAAACCTGAGACAAAAATCCCCCGGTTTACCCCGGTCCCACACCCGGTTTTCCCCGGCACCCCCCTCGATCAGCCCGTGAAAAAGTGGCGATCCCGGGGATTCCGGCGTATGTTAATCCTCAAAGTTATCAACAAGTACCGTAACAATACCCGGAATTAACTTAATTTACGCTTCATTACCCGTAATACCGGATAGCAGGAAGAGTGTATTACTATATACTTTAAATACTTAACAGCACCCTCCCCGGAGAATCTCTTGCGAGTTCAGCGCTCCCTTACCATTAAACAAATGACTACGGTTTCTGCCGTAGCAATATTGGTTGTCTGTATTTTTATTGCGGTGCAATTATTTCATTTTGTTCAGCAACGCATTACAGAATACGCGCAGCAAATGGAAAATATTGCTCATACCATCCGGCAGCCACTGGCTGAGGCGGTGCTGAAAGCCGATATTCCTGCGGCAGAGCAGCTACTGAATACGCTGAAACCCGCAGGTATTCTGGGCCGCGCTGATATTCTGCTCCCTGATAAATTGCAGGCCCTGCATGTGGATTTCACCGGGCAGCGGTCCGTTCCGCCATTGATGGCCCGGATTTTCCGGCTACCGGTCAGGATCTCCGTACCGTTATATCCTGCAGAACAGGCCGGATTGCCGAAACCTCTGGCCTGGCTGGTGCTGGAGGCTGATAACGGCCGGGTCTATCAGTTTGTGATCAGCACATTGTCCACTATGGTGATCACATATCTGCTACTGGCTCTGGTGCTGTCCATTACTGTTAGCTGGTTCATAAACCGCCTGATGGTGCATCCGTTACGCAGCATTTGTCAGCAGCTCCAGGATAAAAGCGGAAAGAACGGTAATAATAATCGCCTGCATCTTCCGCAGGGACACAATGATGATGAAATCGGGGTACTGGTACGTTGTATCAATCAGAATCAGTCATTAATGGCGTCCATTAATAATGAAGTAGAGCGGCTGAATACCCATTTCAAACTGACGGATTTACCTAACCGCACGCTGTTTCTGGCACTACTGGACCAGTATCTGAATCAGACAAAAACCGGTCAGGCGGTAGCGTTAGTGGTGGTTCGTATTGATGTGCTCCCGGATATACTGACACCGAAAAATAAAGACACACTCCAGTTACTGGTAGCACGTAAGCTGCGTCGGGCGATGGGAACGCGGGGTATCCTCTCGCAATTGTCAGACAGTGATTTTGTACTGTTTTACGAACACTCCGTTCAGCCTCTTCGATTAATGCGTCAGGCACAATTACTGATGGAAGAGCTGACACAGCCGTTAAATCTTCAGAATGTTCCGCTACGGCCTGCGGTGAGTATCGGACTGGCGGTGATGGAGGAGGAACAGCTCAAAGCTGCAGAGTTTCTGGAGCGCGGTATTTCGGCGATGACCTCTGCCGGTCAGGAAGGTATCAATCAGATCCGGTTCTTCGACCCCGCAGTGGCGGAACGAGCCCGACTGAGAATGTCGCAGTTCCACGATATATTACAGGGGATCCACAATAAAGAATATGCGCTCTACCTTCAGCCACAGGTGAATATGGATACCGGTGCGCTGGCGGGTGCCGAGGCTTTATTGCGTATCCGCCGTGATGACGGCCAGTATACTCTGCCGGAAGACTTTATCACCACGGCTGAAGATATCGGTGTTATGCCTGAAATCGGGCGCTGGGTCTTTGAAGAGGCCTGCCGGATCCTTAATGTCTGGCAGTCACACGGAATTACATTGCCATTGAGCGTCAACACGTCGGCACTGCAATTACAGGATCCGTCGATGGTCAGCCATTTACAGAATTTACTGAGTAGCCTGAAAGTGAATCCGGGCAGCTTTGTCCTGGAACTGACCGAGACCGCCAAAATTTCGGATACCGAAAGGGCAATGGAACTTCTCCGTCCGATTGAAAAAACCGGTGTCTCCGTCGTACTGGATGACTTTGGTATGGGGTACTCTAATCTTCATTATCTGCACCAGTTCCGTTCATTACCGGTACGGCGTCTGAAGCTTGATCGCAGCTTTGTCAGTGCGTTGCCCGCAGATGATACTATGGTACGCATCGTTTCTTCGATTGCCGGCATTATGCAACTGGATGTTATTGCCGAAGGTGTTGAAACGGTTGAACAGCGGGACTGGCTGATTGATCGTGGGATCCATATTGCTCAGGGTTATCTTTATGCACCGGCATTGTCGGAGCAGGAATTTAATAAACGCTGGCTGAACTTACCCGGCAGTGCGCCGGACACTCCGTAATTTTACGAGGAACGTGATGTGGCCGGACTGAGCCAGGAGAGGCCGGGTAAAAATATTGTGGTGACACCGGATTGTGTCGCTCCGGTGCTGGCGACGAGGTAGGGGCCATGGGAGCACAGGGAGCCACAGAGGTAAATTGAGACATTCTTTGTACAAAAAAGCTGCCTGAGAGCAGGAAGTGATCTTCTCTGATCAACTTTTTCGATGAATCCCCGCTTTTTCCTTGCCGCCATTGCGGACTTTTGCATAATAATGCCCGAAATTTTCTGAATATTTTTTTTCTGTTGCTGCGTGACATCCTGTTTTTTCTGCGGTCAAAAAAGCGATGATCTATTTAAAACAGGCTCAGCTATGGCTGAGTAATGCGTATCGCACTGAATTACCTGTGAAAATAATATTTTCACCATTTGAAATTAGGGGTTCACATGCAGGGCACCAAACTTTTGCACTGGATGGGCGGAATTATCTTTGCCGCCACCAGTTTTACGTTGCATGCCGAGGCCCTTCAGCCAGATCCTGCCTGGCAGCAAGGGAAACTGAAAAACGGATTCGGCTGGCAGGTGCTTTCAACACCGCAACGTCCGTCAGATGATGTAGAACTACGGCTGGTGATTGAAAATGGTTCGCTGAACGAAAATACGTCGCAGACCGGTTACAGCCATCTCCTGACACGTATCGCACTGGTGCATAATACGGCGATAACACCTGCCCGACAGCGTGAAATATGGCAGCACAGTATCAGTAAGCAGGGCGCGTTACCGCCAGCAATTACGTCCTACGACTACACGCAATATAACCTGAGTCTGCCCGTTAACCGGCCAGACCTGATGAAAGATGCGCTGCAATGGCTGGCAGCCACGGCGGGGAATATGTCCATTGACCCGCAGATAGTGAATACCGCCGAAACCGCCTCGGATCCAACCAGCACCTGGCCTGCGAATCCGTCCTCAGCCTGGTGGCGTTACCGGTTGAAAGGGTCGGTGTTATTAGCTCATGATCCTCAGGTCAGTGCCGCCACACCGGTCAATGTTCCCGCGCTGAGTCACTTCTACCATCAGTGGTATACCCCGGACGCAATGACGTTATATGTGGTCGGGAATGTCGATAGCCGGGCAATATCTGAACAGATCGGTAAAGCATTCGGTTCGCTGAAAGGCAGGCGCAGTATTCCGGCACCGATGGCCATATTACCCCCACTGACTGATCAGGCGGTGGGCCTGGCGGATGATGAGCGTGCCACAGACAGATTATCGCTGATTTGGGATATGCCCTGGTCACCGATTACGGACTCACAGACTTTACAGCAGTACTGGCTGGAAGATTTAGCCCGTGAGGTGCTTTACTGGCATCTGCATCCGGCCGCTGGTGATAACGCGGAGCCTGATGCGGTGTTCGGCCTGGACTGCCGGGTCTATTATCAGCGTGCACAGTGCGGACTAAATATCGATACTTCCGGGGATCATCTGTCAGGACAACTGACGCGGGTAGCGAACGATTTTGTAACGCTACGCGATAAAGGTTTGTCTCAGACCGAATTTGATCATCTGATGACGGCAAAACTGGCTGAACTCAATACGTTGTACGCGACCTATGCCAGAACCGGCACTGATATTCTGGTGGCTCAGCGGTTGCGTTCACAGCAAAATTCGGTGGTGGATATTTCACCGGAACAGTACCAGCGTTTACGGCAGGCATTTTTAGCCGGTCTGACCGCGGAGACATTAAATCACCAACTCCATATATTGCTTTCGCAGCCCTTTACCATGGTGCTGGTACAACCGAAGAAGGAGCCAGCGATTCAGGTAAATAGTCTGCGGAAAACGTTTGATGATATTGTCACTCCTGACCTGAACGACACCACACTTCCGGTCGGTACAGCGACATCCGCGGCCTCCTCCTGACGGGGGAGCAGAGCACTGTGGCGCTGATCAGTGACTGATCAACTACGCCACAGGACTTTGATGATATGGTAACCAAAGCTGGTTTTTACCGGGCCATAAGGGGTCAGTAGCGGGCAGGAAAATACGGCTTTATCAAATGCCGGCACCATCTGACCGCGACGAAATTCACCCAATTCACCGCCTTTCCGGCCGGAGGGGCAGGTGGAGTGTTTTTTCGCCAGTTGCTGAAAGCTGGCTCCTTTTTGCAGGCGCAGTAATAATTCCCTGGCCTGTGCTTCTTCTTTAACCAGAATATGTAATGCGGCGGCTGTCTTTGCCATATCTCGACTCCCTGAATCTGAGATGTGTATACTTGCCGCCTTATATACCATCCTTTAAGCCACAAACAGAGCGATTTCTTATGCGTTTAAACCCCGGTCAGCAGCATGCCGTCGGGTATGTTACCGGTCCTTGTCTGGTGCTGGCGGGAGCCGGTTCCGGCAAAACTCGTGTGATCACCAACAAAATTGCCCACCTTATTCGGGAGTGCGGTTATCAGGCCCGGCATATCGCCGCGGTGACCTTTACCAACAAAGCCTCGCGGGAAATGAAAGAGCGTGTGGCGCAGACTCTTGGCCGGAAAGAAGCCCGGGGATTATTTATCTCGACCTTCCATACCCTGGGGCTGGAGATCATTAAGCGTGAATATGCCGCGCTGGGAATGAAATCGAACTTCTCCCTGTTTGATGATCAGGACCAGATGGCGCTTTTGAAAGAGCTGACCCGCCCCTGGCTGGAAGAGGACAAGGCATTACTGCAGCAACTGATTTCGACGATCTCCAACTGGAAAAATGATCTGATTGATCCTGCAGGGGCTTCTGATCGCGCCCGCGGCGAACAGGAGACTATTTTTGCACACTGTTACCAGTTGTATGACCAGCATTTGCGAGCCTGCAATGTGCTGGATTTTGATGATCTGATCCTGCTGCCAACGCTTTTACTACAGCGTAATGAGCAGGTCAGAGAGCGCTGGCAGCAGCGTATCCGCTATCTGCTGGTTGATGAGTATCAGGATACCAATACCAGCCAGTATCAGCTGGTCAAATTACTGGTCGGTTCCCGGGCCCGGTTCACGGTGGTGGGTGACGATGACCAATCCATATATTCCTGGCGAGGAGCCAGGCCACAGAACCTGGTGCTGCTGAAACAGGATTTTCCGGCCCTGGAAGTGATCAAGCTGGAACAGAATTACCGATCTTCCCAGCGCATACTGCGTTCTGCCAATATTCTTATTGCTAATAATCCGCATGTATTTGAGAAAAAGCTGTTCTCTGAACTCGGGGAAGGGAGCCTGCTGAAAGTTATTACCGCCAATAATGAAGATCACGAAGCGGAAAGAGTCACCGGGGAGTTGATTGCCCATCACTTTATCAACAAAACCCACTACCGGGATTATGCCATTCTGTACCGGGGGAATCATCAGTCACGGGTATTTGAAAAGTTGCTGATGCAAAACCGTATTCCCTACCGGATTTCCGGCGGGACGTCTTTCTTCTCCCGTCCCGAAATTAAGGATATTCTGGCTTACCTGAGGGTATTAACGAATCCGGAAGATGACAGTGCATTTCTGAGAATTGTGAATACGCCGCGCCGTGAAATTGGCCCGGCGACGCTGCAAAAACTGGGTGAATGGGCCGGGATACGGAATAAGAGCTTATTCCATGCCAGCTTTGATCTCGGGCTGGGTGAGCGCTTACCTGCCCGCAGCCTGGAGCATTTACAGCGCTTTACCCATTGGGTGAACTCGCTGGTTACTCTCAGTGAACGGGAGCCGGTCGCTGCAGTCCGTGACCTGATCCACGGTATTGATTACGAAAGCTGGTTATATGAAAGCTCGGCCAGCCCGAAAGCCGCGGAAATGCGGATGAAAAACGTGAATACTCTGTTCCGCTGGATGACAGAAATGCTGGAAGGCACGGATCTGGATGAGCCGATGACGCTGACTCAGGTGGTCACCCGTTTTACCCTGCGCGATATGATGGAACGGGGAGAAAGCGATGATGAGCAGGATCAGGTGCAACTGATGACCTTGCATGCTTCAAAAGGCCTGGAATTCCCTTATGTGTATCTGGTCGGGATGGAAGAAGGGTTACTGCCGCATCAGAGCAGTATCGACGAGCAGAATATCGAAGAAGAGCGGCGACTGGCGTATGTGGGAATTACCCGGGCACAAAAAGAGCTGACGTTTACTCTGTGCCGCGAGCGTCGCCAGTACGGGGAACAGATGCGTCCGGAACCCAGCCGCTTCCTGCTCGAATTACCGCAGGACGATTTAGTGTGGGAAGGGGAACGTAAAAAAATGAGTAGTGAAGAGCGTATGGTCAATAGCCAGAGCCGGGTGGCGGGTTTACGCGCTATGCTTGAGCAGTCCAAAAAGCAGAGTGGCTGAGTGTACCGGCCCGGAAGGGCCGGTATTGCCGCTTAGTTCAGTGAGAGTGTCCAGTGGACATAACTCTGATAATGACATTCCTGTTCCAGAAACTCTGCACGTAGCGGGTGGGCTTCCAGCCAGCCCTCAGGCAGGGTCAGATGCATCTCTTCATCATCAGCCTGTAGCCTGACCGCGGGTAACGTATTGTCACGACGCCGGCTGGAAAAGATGATCGCCAGTCTCAGCAATCGACAAATCCGTTCTGCCAGCCGGGGCGGCAAAGCATTCTGTCGGGTCAGGAGTGCCAGATCAATGCTTCCCTGCTGGTTTTCCAGTAAGGAGGAGAGCAGGTTTTTCTGTGCCGGCGTAAAGCCCGGGAGATCGAGCGAGCGGACCAGATACGCCGAATGACGCGGAGCCTGGCGGTGGTCAACACTCAAGCCTATTTCATGAATAGCACAGGCACTCAGCAATAACTCGCGGCAGCGGGCATCCAGTTTCCAGCTCTGGCTGACCTGGCGGTAAAAAACCTCAGCCAGTTGCTCTACGCGCGTTGCCTGTTCGGCATCGATAGAAAAACGGTTCTGGATGTTATGTAAGGTCCGGGTGCGGATATCTTTATCGATAGGCAGGTTCAGCATACCGTAGACCAGCCCTTCACGCAGAGCGCCTCCGGCCAGGGTCATGCTGTCTATCTGCAGCTCACGGAAAATGGCAATCAGGATGGACAAACCACTGGGGAAAACCAGCGCACGTTCCAGTGTCAGCCCTTCAATTTCCAGCTCTTCAAGTTTACCGCACTGAATAGCCCGCTGTTTCAACTGCAGCAGTTTGTTCAGGGTGATCTGTTCATCCATCCCCTGAGCGACCATGATTTCCTGCAGTGCCTGAACCGTACCTGAAGCGCCGACGCAGATTTTCCAGCCGTGTTCGCGTAATACGGCGGCTACGTCGCGGACTTTTTCCTGCGCCGCGAGCTCTGCACGCTCAAAATTGGCTTTGGTCAGGCAGCGATCGGTAAAGTAGCGCTCAAGCCAGGTGACACAGCCCATGGACAGGCTGAACAATGCTGTCGCTTCTGCCCCTGAGCCTGTCACCAGTTCGGTACTGCCGCCCCCGATATCGACGACCAGACGCTGATCAGGTCCCCCGGTGGTATGGGCGACCCCCTGATAGATAAGACGGGCTTCTTCTTCGCCGCTGATGACCTCGACAGGGCATCCCAGAATATCCTCTGCCACCGACAGAAACTGCTGCGCATTCGTCGCCAGACGCAGGGTAGCGGTTGCCACCACACGGATTTGGCTGACGGGAATATCCTGGAGTTGTTCTGCAAATAAGCGCAAACATTGCCAGCCCCGGGCCATGGCCTCGTCAGAAAGATGATTTTCCTGACTCAGTCCGGTCGCCAGGCGCACCTTACGTTTGATCCTGGCAACGGTCTGGATGCTGCCGGAAATACCGCGCACCACCAGCATATGAAAACTGTTAGAACCTAAATCAATAGCAGCATAAAGTGATGATGCGCTCTGCATGGCTGACTTAACCTGAACGTTTGCGGTTGTTGTTGCGTGGAGGCCCGTTTCGACGATTATTATTACTGCTCCTGCGGCTGTTATTTGCCGGACGGCGTGCCAGGCGTTTAGGGGCAGGTAAATCCGTCAATAAAGCTTCACTGTTATACTTACTGACCGGGATATTATGGCCAATGTACTCTTCAATGGCTGGCAGGTTAAGCGCATATTCTTCACACGCGAGGCTGATAGAATGTCCGCTGGCACCGGCACGCCCGGTACGGCCTATACGGTGAACGTAATCTTCACGGTCATCCGGCAGGTCATAGTTAAACACATGCGTCACTTCCGGGATATGTAATCCACGGGCGGCAACATCGGTTGCGACCAGAATATCCAGGTTCCCTTTAGTAAAGTCTTCCAGAATACGCAGACGTTTTTTCTGTGGTACATCACCGGTTAACAGTCCGACACGGTGGCCATCTGCCGCCAGGTGACCCCAGACATCCTCACAACGATGTTTGGTATTGGCAAAAATAATGGCGCGATCAGGCCACTCTTCTTCGACCAGTGATTGCAGCAAGCGCATTTTCTCTTCGTTAGACGGGTAGAAAAGCTCTTCTTTTATGCGGTGACCTGTTTTCTGTTCAGGTTCAACTTCGACATATTCTGCATTGTTCATATGTTCAAATGCCAGTTCACGCACACGCCATGACAGGGTCGCGGAAAACAGCATATTCAGTCGCTGAGAGGCCGCAGGCATACGGCGGAATAACCAGCGAATATCTTTAATAAAGCCCAGATCAAACATCCGATCGGCTTCATCGAGCACGACAACCTGGATAGCGCTCAGGTCGATGTAGTTCTGTTTGGCATAATCAATCAGTCGGCCGGTGGTGCCAATCAGGATATCAACACCCTGTTCCAGAACTTTCAGCTGTTTATCGTAACCGTCGCCGCCATAGGCAAGACCCAGGCGTAGTCCGGTGCTCTGTGCCAGGGGTTCTGCATCGGCATGGATCTGCACCGCAAGTTCGCGGGTCGGAGCCATGATTAATGCCCGTGGCTGATTCACTTTTCGGCCTTCTGCGGCCGGGTGAGAGAGTAAATAATGGAACGTTGACGTCAGAAACGCCATCGTTTTCCCCGTACCGGTTTGCGCCTGACCCGCGATATCACGCCCTGAAAGGGTGTACGGCAGTGCGAGTGCCTGAATCGGTGTACAGTATTGAAATCCTTTACTATCAAGGGCTTTCACTACCTGAGAGTGCAGCGCGAAGTCGGAAAACTTCTTTTCTGTTAAGTGTGTTTTGCTCATAGTGTGGTAGAATATCAGCTTAATGTCGCTTTACGAAAGCGTATCCAATGAAATAAAGTCAACTTACGTTGATACATTTTACGCCAATTCACCAGGCATAATTTTGTGGAGCAAAACATGAGCAGCGATAAAATTGTTCACTTGACCGATGACAGTTTCGAAACCGACGTGCTGAAAGCGGAAGGTGTGACACTGGTAGATTTCTGGGCTGAATGGTGTGGTCCTTGCAAAATGATCGCGCCAATCCTTGATGAAGTCGCGGAAGAATATCAGGGCAAACTGACGGTTGCTAAACTGAATATCGATGATAACCCGGGCACAGCCCCTAAATACGGTATTCGTGGTATCCCGACGTTACTGTTATTTAAAAATGGTGAAGTTGCTGCGACGAAGGTCGGGGCGTTATCCAAAGGTCAGCTGAAAGAATTCCTGAACGCTAATCTGGGTTAAGATCAAAACAGACGTCGGTGGTGGCTTATTTTTGTGCTATCACTGGACGTCTGCTTTTTGTCGTGTTAAGTTAATCCCACTGCATTACGCTCTTACCAGTAGTCAGAATCTAAGATTTCCTGTTGTTAAGCCGGTCTGTGTATCCGTCAGAGTGGGTTAGCAATCCGGTGGTTTACCACCACGTCGTATTAAGGCCGTCTCGTCATAGATTGTCTCTTTTTATTGATGACTTCCTTGCCGGACTCCTGGTTAACATATTTCTATTTACAGGTTACAGGCTGGATTTCCTGCCATACCACTCATGACTAACATTTCGAGTAATACCCCGAGTCAAGAACCCATCACTATGAATCTTACCGAATTAAAAAATACGCCGGTGTCTGAGCTGATTACACTCGGCGAAAATATGGGGTTGGAAAACCTCGCGCGTATGCGCAAACAGGACATCATTTTTGCCATTCTTAAGCAGCACGCGAAAAGTGGTGAAGACATCTTTGGTGATGGTGTTCTGGAAATCCTGCAGGATGGCTTTGGTTTCCTGCGTTCTGCGGACAGCTCTTACCTTGCCGGTCCGGATGATATTTATGTATCGCCGAGCCAGATCCGTCGCTTTAACCTGCGTACGGGTGACACCATCGCCGGGAAAATACGCCCGCCGAAAGAAGGTGAACGCTACTTTGCTCTGCTGAAAGTCAACGAAGTTAACTACGACAAACCTGAAAACGCCCGCAATAAAATCCTGTTCGAAAACCTTACCCCGCTGCATGCCAACAATCGTCTGCGTATGGAACGCGGTAATGGGTCGACCGAAGATATCACTGCACGTGTTCTGGACCTGGCTTCGCCAATTGGTCGCGGACAGCGTGGTCTTATCGTCGCGCCACCGAAAGCAGGTAAGACCATGTTGCTGCAGAACATCGCGCAGAGCATTGCCTACAATCATCCTGATTGTGAGCTGATGGTACTGCTTATCGATGAACGTCCGGAAGAAGTGACGGAGATGCAGCGTCTGGTCAAAGGTGAAGTCGTTGCTTCGACTTTCGATGAGCCAGCGTCTCGCCACGTTCAGGTGGCAGAAATGGTTATCGAGAAAGCCAAACGCCTGGTTGAGCACAAGAAGGATGTCATCATCCTGCTGGACTCCATCACTCGTCTGGCCCGTGCCTATAACACCGTGGTGCCAGCGTCCGGTAAAGTTCTGACCGGGGGTGTGGATGCGAATGCGTTACACCGTCCGAAACGTTTCTTTGGTGCTGCCCGTAACGTAGAAGAGGGCGGAAGCCTGACGATTATCGCTACCGCTCTGGTGGATACCGGCTCTAAAATGGATGAAGTTATCTATGAAGAGTTTAAAGGTACCGGTAATATGGAACTGCATCTGTCACGTAAAATTGCAGAAAAACGTGTGTTCCCGGCCATTGATTACAATCGTTCAGGTACCCGTAAAGAAGAGTTACTGACGACGCCTGAAGAGCTACAGAAAATGTGGATCCTGCGTAAAATTATCCACCCGATGGGTGAGATTGATGCGATGGAATTCCTGATCAACAAACTTGCGATGACTAAAACGAACGAAGAATTCTTCGATATGATGAAACGTTCGTAAAATAACGTTTTGTTCCGTTTATAGGAATTTGTTGAAAGTAGTAAAACGCCACGTCTTTACGTGGCGTTTTTATTGCACAGGTTATAGCATTAACAGGGACAGGGATATTTGTGACGGAGCCACATATGCAGACCACATCTGCGAAGAATGTCGCCAGCAGCACAGAACTCACTCTCTGAATTAAGGTAAAAACATCAGGGATTTTTTATCGGTAGTGAGAATTCTAACTGAGAGCGTTTAATGTGAATTTACTCGAGATGAGTTCTGAACTGTGTCTGACTTTTCTTTTCTCGCTGGGATTTTTATTTTTTGCCCGCAAGCTGGCGAAAAAAGTAGGACTGGTGGATAGGCCGGATTACCGGAAACGTCATCAGGGAGCTATTCCTCTGGTCGGCGGGATCTCGGTTTTTGCCGGCATTTGTTTTGCCCTTCTGCTGACGAACAGCTATCAGCCGCACGCCACGCTATACCTCTGCTGCGCAGGTGTATTGGTGCTGGTGGGAGCGCTGGATGACCGGTTCGATATCAGTGTCAAACTACGTGCGCTGGTACAGGCAGTCATCGCTATTATGATGATGGCCGGAGCAGACCACTATCTGATAAGTTTTGGCTTTGTCATTGGTCCCATCGAACTCAGTGTCGGGCCTTTCGGCTATTTGCTGACACTCTTTGCTGTCTGGGCGGCGATCAATGCCTTCAATATGGTCGATGGTATTGACGGTCTGCTGGGCGGACTGTCGAGCGTCAGTTTCTGTGCATTAGGGATTATCCTTTTCCTGAAAGGGGAACTCAGCCTGGCGTTTTGGTGCTTTGCGATGATTGCCGCCACACTGCCTTATATCTTACTCAACCTCGGGTTACTCGGCCGACGCTATAAAGTGTTTATGGGCGATGCCGGCAGTACGATGATTGGTTTTACGATTATCTGGATACTGCTCGAAGCAACTCAGGGCCCGATGCATGATATCCGGCCGGTCACCGCGCTCTGGATCATCGCTATTCCGTTAATGGATATGGTGGCCATTATGTATCGCCGTTTACATAAAGGGATGAGTCCGTTTTCTGCCGATCGCCAACATATCCATCACCTTATCATGCGTGCCGGATTCAGTTCCCGTCAGGCATTTTTATTGATCACTCTGTCTGCTGCGATACTCGCCGCTATCGGGGTCATGGGGGAGTATCTCTCTGTCCCGGAATGGGGAATGATGGCGTTATTTCTGGTGGCTTTTTCAGGCTACGGCTATTGCCTGCGGCATGCCTGGCGGGTGGCCAGACTTATCCGCCGGCAGAAACGTCGCTGGCATAGCCTGCATAATGATCGTAACGATCGGGATTAACCCGGGTCTCCCCGGTAATAAGGACTGACCTGTATGACTTCATCTGTTGAAAATGAACTGGATATTGCGCTGTTATTCAGGCGGCTGTGGCGGGGAAAAATCCTGATCACCGGTATGGCTTTGGCTGGCGTGTTACTGGCCGCGGGTTATGCACACTGGGCAAGACAGGTCTGGAGCTCAACGGCGATTGTTGACCGGCCACAACTGAGTCAGTTGGCCGTTTATTACGACCAGCGGCAACTGCTGACACTGCTGGAAGGGGACAACTCATCGGCGCTGAATGCTTCTGCCGTCTGTGATGAGGTTTATCAGGAATTTCTGTTACAGCTCTCCTCCTGGGACAGTCGTCGTGATTTCTGGCGTCGTTCAGATTATTTCCGCGATAAAGTGAAGGCGCATCCTGACCGGCAGGCCAGGATCCTTGACCGGCTGATCAGTGATATCCGCTTTCAGCCAGCAGATGCGGCCCGAGGGACCCATGATACGGTGGTACTGCTGGCTGATAATGCGGCGGCTTCCAGCCGCTTACTGAGCGACTATGTCCGCTTTGCCAGTCAGCGGGCGGTCAATGTGCTGAACAGTAATTTACGGGAAGAATGGCAAAGTCAGTGGCGGGCAAACCAGATCCGGTCGGTAAAATCACCGGCAGCCGCAGACACGAGGACGCCTCCGGCATCGTCAGTCTCGCCGGTAACACCGTTAGGCGCTGAGCCCCGATTGTCGGAAGATATCCGCACATGGCGTTATTTACGTTCCCCTGAGCCCCCCGTCAGCCGTGAAAGCCCGCGTCTGATGCTGCTCATGGTGCTGTGGGGGGTGACCGGGGCGATCGCGGGGGCGATCATTGCGATTAGCCGTCGTCAGGTGACCTGATGGTGGCAGATAAACCGCTCGATCCGAAAGGAGCCGTTGTGAAAGTACTGACAGTGTTCGGCACGCGTCCGGAAGCCATAAAAATGGCTCCCCTGGTTACCGCACTGGCCGGTGATGAGCAGATTGAATCACGCTTATGTGTGACGGCGCAGCACCGTGAAATGCTTGACCAGGTATTACGTTTATTCCGGCTGCAACCGGATTACGATCTCGATATCATGCGGCCCGGCCAGGATCTGACCGCCATTACCTGCCGTATCCTGCAAGGTCTGCAACAGGTACTGGCAGAGTTTCGCCCTGATATTCTTCTGGTACATGGAGATACGACCACGACTATGGCCGCCAGTCTGGCCGCCTATTATCAGCGGATTCCGGTCGGCCATATCGAGGCCGGATTGCGTACCGGTGATCTGTTTTCTCCCTGGCCCGAAGAGGGTAACCGCAAAATTACCGGGCACCTGGCCCGCTTTCATTTTGCGCCTACCGACTGTTCGCGTGAGAACCTGTTGCGGGAAAACATTCCCGCAGATCGGATCTTTGTGACCGGCAACACGGTCATTGATGCGTTATTGTCGGTAAGAGCCAAAATTCTCGGAGACAGCACGCTGGAGCAACAACTGGCGGCACGATACCCCTTTCTCAACCCGGAACAACCGATGATACTGGTTACCGGCCACCGCAGAGAAAGCTTTGGTCAGGGGTTTGAGCGGATTTGCAGTGCGCTGGCCGAACTGGCTGTCCGGCACCCGGAGGTTCAGATAGTGTATCCGGTGCATCTTAATCCGAATGTCAGTGCACCGGTCAGACGGATCCTCGGGGATATCACCAATATTTTCCTGATAGAGCCACAGGATTACTTACCTTTTGTCTGGCTGATGAACCGTGCACGGTTGATCCTGACAGATTCCGGCGGGATTCAGGAAGAAGCTCCCGCACTGGGCATCCCGGTACTGGTGATGCGTGAGACGACGGAGCGTCCTGAAGCGGTTGCGGCAGGAACAGTACGACTGGTCGGTACGGATATCACGAAGATTGTGGAGCAGGCATCCTTATTATTACAGGATGCTGCTCACCGCCAGACCATGAGCGGGGCACATAATCCGTATGGCGACGGTACCGCCTGTCAGCAAATTATAAAAATATTAAAACAGCACAGAGTAACGTTATGAGTTTTGGAACGATTTCTGTTGTCGGCCTCGGCTATATCGGCCTGCCAACGGCGGCAGTTTTTGCCTCTGAGAAACAAAAAGTGATTGGTATCGATGTGAACCCGCGCACCGTTGATATCATCAATCGCGGTAATATCCATATTATCGAACCGGATCTTGATCAGGTTGTGGCCCGGGCCGTCCGCGACGGCTATTTACGGGCAGCAGTAACACCGGAGCCGGCAGATGCCTTTCTCATCGCCGTGCCGACGCCTTTTGCTCAGGATCATCAGCCGGATTTACGTTATGTCCGTGCTGCGGCAGAGTCCATTGCCGGGGTGCTGAAAAAAGGTGATCTGGTGATCCTGGAATCGACCTCACCGGTCGGTACCACGGGCCAGCTTGCCGGGTGGCTCGCTGCGCTACGGCCTGATTTGGTCTTTCCGCCGCAGAGTGAACAGCCGGATATTCACATTGCCTATTGTCCCGAGCGGGTGCTGCCCGGAAAAATCATGACGGAACTGGTCAATAATGACCGGGTCGTAGGGGGAATGACTGAACGATGTGCTGAACGCGCCTGTGAGCTATACCGCCTGTTTCTGAAAGGAGAATGTGTCAGGACCGACGACCGTACCGCAGAAATGTGCAAGCTGACTGAAAACAGTTTCCGCGATGTTAATATTGCCTTTGCTAATGAGCTTTCCATGATTTGTGATGAACAACAGATCAATGTCTGGCAACTGATCGCACTGGCTAACCGGCATCCCCGGGTCAATATTCTGCAGCCGGGGCCCGGGGTAGGCGGCCACTGTATCGCCGTTGACCCGTGGTTTATTGTGGCACAAAACCCGCAACAGGCCCGTCTTATCCGTACGGCCAGGGAAGTGAATGACAGTAAACCGCAATGGGTACTTAACCAGGTAAAACAGCAACTGGCAGACTGCCTGAATGCTACCGGCAAGCGTGCCGCGGACATCCGCATCGCCTGTTTCGGGCTGGCCTTTAAAGCCAACATTGATGATTTACGTGAAAGCCCGGCACTGCATGTGGCGGAGATGATCAGTGACTGGCATCAGGGAGAGGTACTGGTGGTGGAACCACATATTGATACCGTTCCGGACACGTTAGCGGGCAAAGTGACGCTGGCTGACAGTACCCACGCCCTGCAGCACGCAGATATCCTGGTTATGCTGGTGGATCATCAACAGTTCCTGCACATTGACCCGGCGCTGCTCGCTGATCGGCACAGAGTAGATACCCGGGGCATCTGGGGATAAACCTGAACGCAAACAAACAGGGAGTGCAGATGCTAATCAACGGCAGTATTTCTTTTCTCGAATGGGAATCTGAATTTTTCGGTAGCCGGATAGGCCGGTTTACGCCAGGTGGCGATCAGACGCTGCCGGCGGAGGTGATGCAGCAATATCACCTGTTACAGGCCAGAGTCAGCGCAGAGGATTACGAAAGTCTCGGTACGTTAAACCGTCTTGGTTTCCGGCTGGCAGAAGGTGAAGCTTCTCTGGTGATGACGCTCAGGCAAACCGCCCGCCAGACCGGTGTGCGTATCGCACGGCCGGGACAGATCCCGGAGTTACGCCAGGCGGCGGGTAGTGCCTTTCTGCAAAGCCGCTTTCGTGCCCCGTGGTTTAACGAGGATGACTGCCGGCGATTTTACGCCCAATGGATTGAAAATGCCGTGAAGGGCACTTTCGATGATCAGTGCCTGGTCGCCTGTGATGCACAGGGGCGGCTGGAAGGATTTGTTTCAGTCCGTGAAACCGAAGAGCAGGCGCGTATTGGTCTGCTCGCTGTTTTACCTGATGCCCGGGGGAAAGGCGTCGGCCAGCGTTTGTTGTTTGCCGCGGCCGACCGGGGGCGGGTAAGAGGTGTCACGCAGCTACATATTACGACGCAGCTTAGTAACCTGGCAGCAATGCGGCTCTATCTTCGTAGCGGTGCGCGGCTGGAAAATACGGCATATTGGCTATACAGGAAAACAGATGATCCCCTTTAATTCTCCTCCGGTAACAGGCAGTGAAATTGACTATATGCGCTCGGCAATGGAAAGCGGAAAGCTGAGCGGCGATGGCGGGTTTACCCGACGCTGCCAGCAATGGATGGAGCAGCAGTCCGGGAGCCATAAGGTGCTGCTGACTCCTTCCTGTACGGCTTCGCTGGAAATGGCAGCACTGCTGATTAATATTGTGCCGGGCGATGAAGTCATCATGCCGAGTTATACCTTCGTCTCCACCGCGAATGCGTTTGTCCTGCGCGGTGCGCGCATCGTCTTTGTCGATATTCGTCCGGATACTCTTAATATTGACGAAACGCGGGTTGAAGCGGCAATCACCGATAAAACCCGGGCAATAGTGGTGGTCCATTATGCCGGTGTCCCCTGTGAAATGGATGCCCTTGTCCGGCTGACCGAAAAACATAAACTCTATCTGATAGAGGATGCTGCTCAGGGGGTCATGTCTGCTTATCAAGGGCGGCCGTTAGGCTCTATCGGACATATCGGGTGTTTCAGTTTCCATGAAACCAAAAATTATACTGCCGGCGGAGAGGGGGGGGCGACGCTGATTAATGATCCTGAACTGGTCGCACGTGCCGAAATTATCCGGGAAAAAGGAACCAATCGTAGTCAGTTTTTCCGCGGGCAGACAGACAAATATACCTGGCGTGACCTGGGATCCAGTTACCTGATGTCGGATTTACAGGCAGCCTATTTGTGGGCTCAGCTGGAATCTGCGGAGCAGATTAATCAGCGGCGTCTGGCATTGTGGAATAATTATTATTCGGCCCTGCAACCTTTGGCCCGTCAGGGGCGTCTGACATTACCGGTAGTGCCGGAAGGGTGTACCCACAATGCCCATATGTTTTATATCCTGCTTGAAGACAATGACACCCGGGAGAGGCTTATTGCCTGGATGAAAGAAGCCGAGATTCTGGCGGTATTTCACTATATTCCGTTGCACAGTTCTCCGGCCGGGGAACAGTTCGGACGTTTCCACGGGGAAGATCGTTACACCACTTTACAGAGTGAACGATTGCTGCGGTTACCACTGTTTTACAATCTGACAGATAACAATCAGAAGACGGTTATCAGCTCACTGATGAGTTTCTTTCGCTGATGTCACTGGCTAGAGCCTCCCTCTGGACGTCATTATCCACACTGACCAAAATTCTGTGCGGACTACTGGTGGTCAAATTACTGGCGGTCAGTTATGGCCCGGCAGGGATTGGGCTGGCAGGAAACTTCCGGCAACTGATCACCGTTCTGGGAGTGATGGCCGGTGCCGGCATTTTTAATGGCGTCACACGATTCACTGCAGAGTATCAGCAGCAACCGGAAAAGCTACGCGCACTGACGGCCACCTCTTCGGCTATCGTATCGGGGGCTTCTCTTTTACTGGCCTTCGTACTGCTGCTGGCCGCCGCCCCGATCAGTGAGATGCTTTTCGGGAATGAACAGTACCGCCAGGTGATCCGGATTGTCGCTTTTCTGCAGGCCGGTATTGCCTGGGCAAACCTGCTGCAGGCTCAACTGAAAGGCTTCCGTGATGCCAGGGGCAATGCGCTGGTGGTTGCCGGGGGCAGCCTGCTGGGGGTGGGGGGGTATCTGCTGAGCTGGCTGGCCGGAGGCTATTCCGGAGCGTTGGTCGGGCTGGCTCTGGTGCCGGCGGTAACCCTTCTCCCGGCGATAGGGATGCTGAAGGGCAGAACGCCGCTTCAGTGGCACTGGTTTGTTCCGCGCTGGCATCCGCAGATGGCTGCGCAATTATTCCGCTATACCTTGATGGCAATGATGACGGCGCTGACGTTACCGGTGGCCTGGATTATGATGCGTAACCTGCTGGCGGCGCATGCGGGATGGCAGGAAGTCGGTTTATGGCAGGGAGTGAGCAGTATTTCAGATGCCTGGCTGCAATTTATCACTGCAACCTTCAGTGTCTGGTTGTTACCAACGCTGGCCCGGCTGACCCGCAAACAGGATGTTGCCAGGGAAATAGGGCGGGCATTACGCTTTGTATTGCCGGTCGTCGCTGCTGTGGCGATCATGGTCTGGCTGCTGCGTGATGTGGCGATTTGGCTGCTATTTTCACCGAAGTTCAGCGCAATGCGCGATCTGTTCGTCTGGCAACTGACCGGAGATTTCTTCAAGGTCGGTGCTTACGTATTCGGTTACCTGGTGATTGCCAGAGCTTCCCTGCGTTTTTATCTTCTCACCGAGGTCAGTCAGTTTGTTCTGCTGATGGCCAGCGCATACTGGCTGATCCCGGTCCATGGGGTTACCGGCGCAGTACAGGCTTATGCACTGAGTTATATGATTTATTTTGCCCTGTGCGGGGCGGTATTTTTGTTTTGGTATCGAAAATGACGACATTGATTCATCTGCTTGGCGCAGATATTCCCCATCATAACCTGACGTTGCTCCGTTTCTTTAATGATCAACTGGCAGCGCAGGTCCCGGCGGCACAGGCAAGGAAATTTATGGTGGTCTCTTCTGCCCCGGAGTCGCTGGCTGAATTCACTTCGCTGGAACTACAGGTTTTTGCCGATAAAAAAAGCCTCGCACAGGCTGTGGTGAAGCTGGCCGCGGATCGTCGCTACCGTTTTTTCTGCCACGGACAGTTTAATCCCTGGCTATGGCTGGCATTACTCAGCGGGAAAATTGCCCGTCATCAATTGTACTGGCATATCTGGGGAGCAGACCTCTATGAAGACTCCCGCCAGCTTCGCTTCCGGCTGTTTTATCTTCTGCGCCGCAGAGCCAGGAAACGGGTCGCCGGAGTTTGGGCAACACGGGGAGATATCAGCTACTTTCACCAGAGGGTGCCCTCCGTACCTGCTTCATTGCTCTATTTCCCGGCCAGAATGCCGGCGAATGCAGAGAGAAAGACCTCTGCAGATAACACTCAACCGCTGACGATTTTACTGGGCAACTCAGGAGACCCGACAAATCGCCATGAACAGGCTCTGGCAGAGATCCATCGGCAGTTTGGCGCGAATGTCCGGGTGATGGTACCGATGGGGTATCCGGCAGGTAATCAGTCTTATATCGCGCGTATAAAGGCAGTGGCTGAGCAGTATTTTCCGGACGGGCAAGTCAGTGTATTAACGGAAAATATGGATTTCCCTGCCTATCAGAGCATGCTGGAGCGTTGCCAGCTGGGTTATTTTATTTTTCAACGTCAACAGGGCATTGGTACTTTGTGTTTATTAATTGAAAAAAATATTCCGTTCGTTGTCAGCCGGGAAAACCCGTTCTGGCGTGATCTGACGGAACAGAAACTCCCGGTCCTTTTCCAGGGGGATACACTGACTCTGCCGGTGATTGATGAAGCCCGCCGGCAGCTGGAAAGCTGTGATAAATCCGCCATCGCTTTCCTTTCTCCGGGCTATCTTAAGGGCTGGTGCGAGCTGTTACATGTGCTGGGATCCGGGGAGGAAGTATGAGCCTGTTACAGTTTTCCGGTCTCGCTACCGTGTATCTTCTTTGTCTGAGCTTTGTGCTGATACTGACCTGGAAAGAGTTCCGGCGCGTGCGGTTTAATTTCCACCTGTTTTTCTCTCTGCTTTTTTTACTGACATTTTATTTCGGGTTCCCGCTAACCAGTTTACTGGTGTTTTGCTTTAATGCCCCGGTTGTGCCCCCGGAATATCTGTTACAGGCAATACTCTCTGCTACCGGGTTCTATGGCCTCTATTACCTGACATATAAAGTGAAATTACGCCGGGACGGGCCGCCAGAGGTTCCGGCATTACTGAGAATGAATCGGGTAGAGACGCTTATCCTCTGCGGTTTACTGGCATTAATTGCCATTGGCACCGTAGCTGTTTTCTTTATGCATAATGGTTTTTTACTGTTCAGGCTCAGCTCCTACAGCCAGATCTTTTCCGGTAAGGTTTCCGGGGTCGCACTGAAACGATTTTTCTATTTCTTTATCCCTGCGATGCTTATCGTTTATTTTCTGAAGCCGACACGGAAAAACTGGATGATCTTTCTGGTGTATACCGTGGGGTTCGGGGTGCTGACATATCTGATTGTCGGCGGTACGCGGGCCAATATCATTATTGCCTTTGCCCTGTTTCTGTTTATCGGTATTACCCGTGGCTGGATTAACCTGACGACGCTGATTTCGGCCGGGATTTTATCGGTAGTCGCGATGTTCTGGCTGGCACTTCGACGTTATAACCTCCAGGTATCGGGGTCAGAAGCTTTCTACACTTTTCTCTACCTTACCCGTGATACTTTCTCACCGTGGGAAAATCTGGGGTTATTACTCAGCAACTACCACCGGATAGAGTTTCAGGGACTGGCTCCGATGTGGCGTGACTTCTATGTCTTTATCCCTGGCTGGTTATGGCATGGTCGTCCGGCCACGGTACTGAACAGTGCTAATTACTTTACCTGGGATGTGCTGCACAATCATTCCGGGCTGGCTATTTCCCCGACACTGATAGGTTCGCTGGTGGTGATGGGCGGAGCCTGGTTGCTGGCTCCCGGTGCGGTTGTTGTCGGACTGATTATCAAAGGTTTCGATGCTATCTACCGACAGGCGCAGCAGGAGAAAAACCGTTATACCGCTGCGGTACTGAACAGTTTTTGCTTCGGTGCTATTTTTAACATGATAGTACTGGCCCGCGAGGGGCTGGATGCCTTTGGCTCCCGGATTGTTTTCTTTAGTGTTATTTTTCTTTTTTCTTTACTGGTGGCTAAAACGGTTTTCTGGTTCCTGAAGAGTTCAGGCGTGATCCGTGACCGTACTATAACGGAAGCAGATGCCGTGTTAGCTATCAAAAATCAGTAATTGCAGGACAATAAGTACATGAGTTATTCGTTCGCGAAGCCGCCCTACAGTATACGGGGGGTACCCCTGTATGGTTTTAGCTCCCTCAGTGAGTTCACGGATTTTCTGTTACCTCCGCAGCATCCCCGTTGCGGGATGCTGGTAGCGATTAATGCAGAAAAAATTCTGACGGCAGAACAGGATCCACAGGTGCAGGCTATTTTATCTGCGTCAGAATTTAATTATGCAGACGGCATCAGTATTGTCCGTTCTATACGGAAGAAATATCCGGGCAGTAAAGTGACCCGCATTGCCGGTGTCGACCTCTGGTATGCACTGATGCAATCTGCGGGTCAGCAACGCATCCCTGTTTTTCTGGTTGGCGGGCAGGCAGAGGTACTGGAGTACACCTGCGATAAACTCCGGCAGCAGTGGGCCGTGCCGGTGGCTGGCACACAGGACGGCTATTTTACTGAACAGCAAACAGAGGACGTGATCCGTGCAATCGCCGGGAGCGGGGCAAAGATAGTGACAGTGGCTATGGGCTCTCCGCGTCAGGAGCTTTTTATTCGCCGTTGCCGTGAAATTTATCCTGATGCCCTCTATATGGGGGTAGGCGGGACTTATGATGTGTTCAGCGGTCGGGTTAAGCGTGCGCCTCTGTTATGGCAGAAAATGGGACTGGAGTGGTTATACCGGCTGATTAAGCAACCTTCACGCTGGCGCAGACAACTCAGACTCCTCCGTTACCAAAAGTATCACTGGCTGGGAAAATTATGAGTCAGTAGCCGTATTGCGGTGGATTATTGTTCTTTGTGATGGATCTTCGCTCAAACTGTGCATTCAGTAAGCAAATGAATTTTTTTATTTAAAAAGCACTAGACAGGATCACCTCAAACCCGTAATATCCGCATCCGCAACGGCGCTAAGCGCCCGTAGCTCAGCTGGATAGAGCGCTGCCCTCCGGAGGCAGAGGTCTCAGGTTCGAATCCTGTCGGGCGCGCCATTTGGTTTATGCGCAAGAGCTGCGGTGGTTTACCGCGAGAGTAGTAAAGATGTTTTTGGCATCGTTGTAGTAAGAAAGATATGGTGGCTATAGCTCAGTTGGTAGAGCCCTGGATTGTGATTCCAGTTGTCGTGGGTTCGAGTCCCATTAGCCACCCCATTTTTTGCTGGTTATGCGAAGGTGGCGGAATTGGTAGACGCGCTAGCTTCAGGTGTTAGTGTCTTAACGGACGTGAGGGTTCAAGTCCCTCTCTTCGCACCAGGCAAAGAATAAGAAAGAGATGCAGTATTTCGGCGAGTAGCGCAGCTTGGTAGCGCAACTGGTTTGGGACCAGTGGGTCGGAGGTTCGAATCCTCTCTCGCCGACCATATTCGAAGAAACCCGCTCCGGCGGGTTTTTTTACGTCTGTAGTCAACAGGATGAGAACCTCCGAAGGAGGTTTGAGCCGAGCGAAGCGAGACAACGTTGCGTAGCAACGGCCCGAAGGGGAATAATCCTCTCTCGCCGACCATATTTTAAGAAACCCGCTCCGGCGGGTTTTTTTACGTCTGTAGAAAGTTTAAGGCGCTTGTTAAGCGGGGTCTTACCCTCCACGTATTATTCAGCCGGAATCGCATGAGAATAGCGCGGTGCCGGAATACCGGTTTGCGTAGCGCCGAACAGTGCTTCCTGTGCCTCATCGTAAGCCGTCCAGAGAGCAGTATCGTGGACCGATGGAAGCGTAACCTTCTCACCTGCATCGAAACCAGCAAGCGCGGCATCGACCAGACTTTCGGTAGTCATAACAACCGACGGATCGAAAGCTGAAAGCGGGACACCGGAATGTTCATAAAACTCAGTCGCCGTCCCTGCAGGCAGAACAGCCTGAACACGGATATCTGTTTCCGCCAGTTCAGTTTGTAACCCGCGACTGAACATCAGTAAATAGCTCTTAGTAGCGCTGTAAAGTGTCGTGACAGGCAGAGCATGGAATGCCATTACCGAGGATACGTTGATGATACTGCCTGCATTCCGCCCGATGAATGCAGGCAGTATAGCGCGAGCCAGCCGGGTGGGTGCTACGATGTTGAGCGCTATCGTAGAGGCTGTATCGGCATCAGACATAGCAACGGTACCACTTAGCTTGCCATTGCCTGCATTGTTCACGAGCACGGCTATGCGTTCATCAGATCGCAGAACGTGCTCGACCTGTACCAGGTCATTCTCTACGGTCAGGTCGGCTTCGATCACCTGGACGTTTATCTGATACCTGGCTGACAATACCTCTTTCAGGTTCCGTAAGCGTTCGATCCGACGTGCAACCAGTATAAGGTCATAACCCCGCTTAGCCAGTCGATCGGCGTAAACGGCTCCGATCCCGGAAGACGCTCCGGTAATAACAGCTACAGCATTTATTGATGGTGATGGCATAGAACCTCCTATTATTTAATGACCATTAAAGAATAGGCGATTGATTTGTACTGTCAAACATTGTTAAATGATCTTTATGAAATTATCAAAAGACAGAAAGTCTGGTCGGCCACGTGGATTTGATCGGGAAAAAGCATTGGATACTGCCATGCGCTTGTTCTGGCGATATGGCTATGAGGGGGTTTCTTTCCAGCAGCTTACGGCCACATTAGGTGTCGCAGCACCAAGCTTATATGCTGCGTTCGGTAACAAAGCTGCGCTCTATCGTGAAGCGCTGGACCGATACGAAGAACTTCGGGGAACCACAGACCTTTCATTTATGGATAAGACGGTATCTCTGCGGGATGCTATTTACCTTCTGCTCGATGGCACAGCACGGGGATTACTCGACCCGGAAGGTGAGATCGGCTGTATGCTCAATACCGGTATGATTACCAGTCATCCTGACAATACCGATCTGGCGAAGGAACTTGTTCAGCGTCGTTATGAATTTCGATGCTTACTCAGGGACAAACTACTTAACCGGGTATCCATACAAGAGGCCGAGCGCCTGTCCCTTTTCATTACAGTCGTAATGCAAGGTTTGGCCATTCAGGCCCATGATGGGTACACCCTGACAGAACTGCAAGAGGCTGTAGGTGTTGCGCTCGAAGCGATACCTGCCGACCCCACTATTATTTAAAATAAAGATTCAGTTATGGATGTCTTTTTCTTCCCGCACCAAAGTCAAAGTAAAGACTTTATGTAGCTTACAGGCATCGGGAAAAAGTTATTTCCTATTCATTGCTGTCCAGCTTTCCTTTTACTGTAAAAAACACACCTGCTTTTCCGCGGATGCCAACACCGTTGCCCGGTCGCCCGCAGCGGATTACAGATAGCAAGCCTTACCACAAAGCGAACGGAATATTCACCGTGCTGATAATAAAAAACTCCTCCGGTTT